>TARA_R110001599_G_scaffold159052_1_pt1 | contig 209820 bp, 207 predicted proteins | sample TARA_R110001599 | Tara Oceans TARA_R110001599 (sample SAMEA4398360) | marine metagenome | biome: Polar Biome; feature: [MES] marine water layer (ENVO:01000295) within the mesopelagic zone...; material: water (ENVO:00002006), including particulate matter (ENVO:01000060) such... | reverse complement strand
ACTTTAGGTGACGACGCGTTTTGCATATCTCTAAACGTTTTGTGCTCTTTTACAGCACCTACTACTCTCACCTTATTACTTCAATTTTTTTCCTATAAGCCATTGCTTAACTTTCGCCTAACTATAAACAAATCAGCAAGCAAGGTCCGATACGCATAAAAGCAAAAATACTTGCCTGATGCACCACAAACTTTAACTAGCTAGCGCATGATTCCAATCTGTTTTCTTTATTTTTTAGGTGTTCTTTGTATTTATTTTCAGTAATCAAAAAAATATTTCCGTACGCAAAAGACGCTACGTCCACCTTTAGCCACGAACAAAATAAAAAAATCTGCATTACACACTAAAGTTTCTTCTAATTGCGACGCTATAACCTATATGGATGAGTGCAGCCCATCCATTCTTAATAGCGGAATAAAAAAATAGACCTATCTAATCTACGGCAGCGATCTTGCATACTTGAGCGCACGACAATATTTTTTCTCAATCTTTGCGCAGCACATCACAACAACACGCATCGGTACAGCGCCATAGGGTAAATCCATGATTTCCCTCGCGTCACAACAAGCAAATACGTACTACTCCGACAAAAGTTTTCCTCGAGAAATAATTTTCTCGTACTCGTCTATTAAAGATTATTTTTGTACAGTCGAATAAGCAGGTGTCCGGCACATTCTCAGGCCAGCTCGAAAAAATAAGGCAGCACCATCGCTAAACTTTTTCCGAACTTGTCCGATAAAGATTACAACGGCGAGATTACAACAGCAGCATCTCTGGAAGCACAAGTTGTAGATCGTAGTTGGTAGCACAAGCTGGCAACACCAACCTTTTAGGAGAACAACCATGGCTGCATATATTAATACCAACATTGCGTCGCTTAATGCACAACGCAATTTAGCTTCCTCGCAATCCGCTCTGCAGACATCATTGCAACGTCTCTCTTCCGGCTTGCGTATCAACAGTGCAAAAGACGATGCAGCAGGCTTGGCAATTGCCAATCGTTTCACCACCCAGATCAACGGCGTGAACCAAGCAGTACGTAATGCAAATGACGGTATCTCGTTGTCACAAACTGCAGATGGCGCACTTGGCGAAATCGGCAACAACTTGCAACGTATCCGCGAACTGGCAGTACAAGCTTCCAACTCGACCAACTCTGCTTCGGATCGCGCTGCGATCAACGAAGAGGTCAAACAACGTTTGGCTGAAATTGATCGTACCTCGTCACAAACCTCGTTCAACGGCCAGAAAATTCTGGATGGCTCGTTTGGTTCTGCTAACTTCCAAGTTGGCGCAAACGCTGGCGAAACCATTCAAATCGACCTGAGCACCAGCGTTGGCATCGACTCGATCGGCAAAATCGCAAAAACCACCACTGCAGGTGCAATCGGTGCAACCGCTACTGGCGGTTCGGTTACTACCGGCGCAATCGCTCTCGGCGACTACAGCACACTGACGCAAGGCGCTGTTGATTCCAGCATTTCAGTCTCACCAACTTCATTGCAGTTTGCTGCGGGTGTTAGTGCATCCAATACGGCAGCTGTACCGAACGGTGGCTTCGATGGCAGCGTTGTTGCAGTCAACGGCGGTCTGGGTGTTAGTAATGACTTCACGCTAGCTCAAGGTAACGGTACTACTGTCGGCGATTTCTCCGGCGGTGCTTTGGCACAATTCGACGTCGATGGCATCGGTATCACGTTGACAAGCGACTATGGAAGCGCTGCTGGCACTCAAGCAGCAATTCAAGCGCAGCTTGATGCTGCCAACTCGGGACAATACACTGTCAATAATGCTGCAGGCGTTCTTTCGATTACTAACAATACAGGTACAGCAGCTGTTGTTGTCAGTAACTCCGACGCGAATGCTATTGCTGCTGGCATCCCTGCTGGCCCCAATGCAGGTACTGCTGGCGTCGTGGCTACCAACGCGACTTTCTCGGTCGGTGGCAACGCAGTCAACTTGAACGGTCTTTATGGAGATGGTGATGCCATCGCCGCTGCGATCCAAACGCAATTGGGTGGCTCATATACCGTTACAAACAACGCCGGCGCACTCACCATTGAGTCGGGTACTGCAGGCGCAGCCAGCACCACAATTAGTGGCGCGGATGCTAACGCAATCGCTTTGGGAATTGTTGATTCGGCTGGCACAGGTGGTACAGGCGGCGCAAATGCAGCATTCAGCGTTGATGGCCAAGCAATCACACTGTCAACCAACTATGCTAATTTTGATGCCTTGGCAACCGACGTTGCAGCAAAGCTCAACACTGCTGCGGGTACCACAGCAGGCGACCCAGGCAGCTACGCAGCCGTCAACAGCGGTGGCACCATCAAGATCAGCAAAGTGGGTGAAACAGGCGCAGCACTGGCAATCACTGGCGCTGATGCACAAGCGACCGCAGCAGGCTTCTCTAACGCAGTAGCAGGTGTTGCAGGTTCAGCAGCAACGGTAGGCACATCGCTGTCCTTCACTGTTGATGGCAATGCGGTTACTCTGAGTGGTGATTATTCAGCGGGCACAATTGCTGACATCGCAGCTGATATCGGTACTGCTTTGGGTGCTGATTACACGGTCGCCGCAGATGGTGCGGGCGTTAAAATCACCAATAACGTGGCTGGCTCCAATGCAGTCAACGTTACCGGTGCAGATGCGAATGCAATCGCAGCAGGCGTGGTAAATCAAGCAGGTGTTGCTGGCACCACCAGCGGTTCGGTGGCAATCTCTGATCTGACGATCCAAATCGGCCAAGCCAATGCGGTGACGATCAGCGCTAAAACCTACGACACAGCGGACGATCTGGCAGCAGCGATCAACCGTCAAGTCAGCGGTGTTTATGCAGCAGTGACCAACGGTAAGTTGACGCTGACCTCACCAGACAATGTCACACTGGGTGGTACCGATGCAACGGCACTGGGATTTGCCAGCACCTCAGTGCTGGCAAGCGATGGTTCTTTGAGCCAGGTCAATACCTTAACGGCAGACAGCGCTCTGGATACCATTCAACGCGTTGATTCCGCTCTGAGCAACGTCAACGGTCTGCGTAGTACCTTCGGTGCGATTCAAAACCGTTTTGACTCGGTGATCTCGAATCTTTCTTCCGCAAGCGAAAACCTGTCAGCTGCACGTAGCCGGATTCAAGATGCTGACTTTGCTTCAGAAACAGCCGCTCTTACCCGCGGCCAGATTCTGCAACAAGCTGGTACTGCGATCTTGGCACAGGCAAACTCGTTACCTAACGGCGTGTTGGCTCTACTCCGTTAAACGTAACTTTAACTTGATGTAGTCGTAAAGCCCGGCCAATTTTGTTGGCCGGGCATTTCACCTTAAGGGGTCATCATGGCTATCCAACCAATCACAAATAACACGCCCTCTGCCACGCCTCGTAATGAGAGCGTTGCCACCCCAGTCGCGCAAAAAATTGCGACGCAATCGCAAACCGCAGATGCAGTGCAACAAGCGGCCAGCGTGAGTAACGTCTCGCAGGTAAAACAGGCGATTGAAAATATCAACAAATCAGCGCAAATACAGGCACAGGGTATAGAATTCTCTATAGATAAAGACGACAGAACGATCGTAAAAGTCGTGGATAAAAGTACCAAAACTGTATTGCGTCAAATTCCTAGTCAAGAAGCATTGGATATAGCCGAAGCAATAGATCAGGCAATTGAGCAATCGCAACAAGGTCTGTTGATTAATCAAAAGGCTTGAGAAAAATTTTGAAACACAAATGTTGATGCAGCAATTTTGATGCAGCAGACTTGATAAAATTAGCAATTCGGTCGACCGTGCGAAAAGGCAGGCAAATCACCCTCTAATGTTCCATTAGATGCCAACGGCAACCGGGTATATTGACGTTTTCCTTGAGGAGAATAACGGTGGCCACAATCAGCTCCCCTGGCGTCGGCTCAAATCTTAATGTCCCAGATATCGTCAGTAGGTTAATGGCTGCGGAAAGCCAACCACTGACCTTGCTCGACAATAAGACAACGAGTTACCAAGCCAAACTGACCGCAATCGGTCAGATCAAAAGTGCGCTTTCCGATTTTCAAACTGCAGCGCAGACGCTCAATTTATCGTCGACGTTTTCTTCATTGACGCCCACTGTGGCAGATTCCGGCGTGTTGAGCGCATCAGTGAATGGCAGTACGCCTGCGGGCACTTATAACATCGAAGTCCAGCAACTGGCGGAAGCGCAAAAACTGACCTCATCAGGCTTTGCCGCACAAAACTCAGTCATTGGTAACGGCGCCTTAACGCTCAGCATTGGTAAATATAGCGATGCTGGTTCACCGCCGGTGTCATTTACCCAAAAAGCAGACACAACGAATATCAACATCGTCATTGACGCTAGCAACAACACGCTGTCGGGCGTCCGCGACACAATCAACAATAGCAACGCCGGTGTCACCGCGACAATCATCAACGATGGTAGCGGTTATCGCTTGTCGCTGACATCAAAAGCAACAGGTACTGAAAATGCAATTAAGCTTACTGTGGCCGAAAATGGCGCAGCGGGCCTGTCGCAACTTGCCTATGATGGCAGCGATGGTGGCGTATCCAATATGTCTCAAAACGTGGGTGCGACTGATGCAAAGATCAAAATTGACGGCATCGCGGTAACCAGTGCCAGCAACACGATCACCGACGCGATTCAAGGCGTCACGCTTAACCTGACCAAAACGACAGAAGCTGGTGTAACGACAAAATTGAGTTTGACGCGTAACACTGACGGCATCAGAACCGCATTGCAGGGATTCGTCGAAGCCTATAACAAAGTCGCGGATCAGATCAAAACAAGTACCGCATATGATGTCAGCAACGATAAAGCCAGCACCTTGACCGGTGATTCCACAATCCGCTCTATCCAAGCCCAATTACGCAATGCGCTATCTAACACTATCGCCGGCGCGCCAGCAGGTTTATCGTCCTTATCGGATATTGGCATTAGTTTCCAGGTTGATGGCACCCTCAAACTAGAAGATGCCGATAAGCTAAACAAGAAATTAGCTGATCCAAACTTGGACTTGAGCAAACTCTTCATCAAAGATAACGATAGTGGCACCATCGGTTATGGATCGCGTTTAAATACCTTGGTTAGCAGCTTCATTTTCGGTACTGATTCGGTATTGAACGGCCGTATCGATGGCATTAATGCTTCGATCACCAGTCTGACAAAAGATCGTGCGGACGAAGTGTTACGACTTAATGCCATTGAAAGACGCTACAACAAGCAGTTTTCGGCACTCGATACCGCGATCGCCAGTATGACAACAACCGCCTCTTTTCTGACCCAACAATTAGACGCAATCGCGGCGTAAGCTAACGCGTAATCACAGGAGAAGTAAACCATGTTTGGATCATCGTTGAATGGCGCAAACGCCTACAGCAAGATCGGCGTCGAAACAGGGGTCATCGCGGCCAGCCCCACGCAATTGATCATCATGCTTTTTACCGGAGCGATGCTCGCCGTATCTTCCGCTTCGCAGCATATGCGCGCAGGTGAAATTGAAGCTAAAGGTAAAGCAATTTCAAAAGCAGTGGCCATTATTGATGAAGGTTTGCGCGCCAGCCTAGACAAAAAAGTAGGTGGTGAAATTGCCCTCAATCTGGATGCGCTGTATGAATACATGAGCACACGTTTGTTGCAAGCCAATCTGAAAAATCAGCTCGAAACGCTGGATGAGATCTATGGTCTGTTGAAGGGACTGAAAGAAGCGTGGGAAACCATGGACAACACCGGTAAGCCTGTAGAACAAATTATCGAAGCTCCAACCCAACAACGCGCGCAAGGATACGATGCCCTCGCACCGCAAAGCAACCGACTGGTAAAGGCGTGATCAATGAACAATCAGGAAATTCTCGCATTGTATGAAACCGTCTCGGACATTACCGAACAAATGCTGGTGGCGGCGAGCAACCGTGACTGGGAGCAATTTACTGCGCTTGAAGCGGATTGCTCAAGCCAGGTAAAACGCTTGCAGCAAAGTGAAGATCCGCGTCAGTTACTGTCACCGAAAGAACGCTCGGATAAAGTGCGCTTGATCAAAAAAATTCTTGTCGATGATCGTAAGATTCGCGATATCACGGAGCCGTGGATGGCCAAATTGGCGCTGATGATGAAAAGTGTCGGCGCCGAGAAGAAATTGGCGCACATGTACGGCGCTAATCAAGCCAGATAATGGTATTACCGGCCGATACCACAGGCACCCGGCCGGTGACGCTGATTCAGGCAAGCGCACCGGCCAATGCAATAGGAAACGCGAAACAGGAAACGCTGGATCGTCTAAATCAGCTGACCTTGGGGAAGGACTACCAAGCACAGGTATTAACCCGCCTTTCAAATGGTAGCTTCCTTGTCAAAGTTGCCGATACACCTGTCAACATGGCACTGCCGCAAGGCACCAAGGCTGGCGATGTTCTCAACCTCACTTTATTAGCTAATCAGCCTAGAGCGACCTTTTTGCTGGCGCAAAACAATACCAATAGCACCGCCACGTTAAGCAATGCAGGTCGTCTCATCAGTCATTTGTTGCAACAAGCGCAGCAAGGTGGCGCCTCCACGCACATTATTGCAAAAGCGCCACTCACCACAATTGCAGGTGCTACACCACAGCAAATAGCCAGCGCGATGAAAAACGCCATCGCATTTAGTGGTGTATTTTACGAATCGCACGTGGCCCAATGGGCGATCGGAAAACGTCCAATCAGCGACTTATTAAACGAGCCACTGGCAAAGCGCGGCTACCTGCCAACGAATACAACCGGTTCTGCCACGGCAAATAGCAAAACTGAACTAGGTAACCTCGTCAATAATTTCCGAGCCTGGGCCGCTGATCGTACGCTGCCAGAATCGCTACGTGCGGTACAAGCAAATCAAAATCTCGCCGATGCGGTCAATCCTGTGACAAGCAAACAACAAGATATGCCAGTCACTGAGGGCACCAGATTACTGAATATGCAACTCGAAACCTTGGAGCAGCGACGCATCGTCTGGCAAGGAGAATTATTCCCGGGACAACCGATGGAGTGGGAAATTGTAGACGATACGCCGCAACATGAAAGCAAGCAGCAGGAACCGCAATCTACATGGCAAAGTACGGTGCGATTTTCACTCCCTAGTCTTGGTGCCGTATCGGCCACGATACGTCTAAACGGTGAACATGTACAAGTTCAGGTGAGTACCAATCAAGCCGAAACTGTCGATGCCTTAAACCAGCACCGCAAGCTGCTGGCAGATGCACTCGACGCCGCCGGTACCAAGCTGGATGCGCTGACGATCAAGCAAGATGGATAAAAACAAAGAAAAAATTATGCCTCACTCCAAGGCAGTGGCGATCACTTATGATAAAAGTAAGGCGGCGCCGCGCGTGGTCGCCAAGGGCACTGGACTGCTGGCAGAACAAATTATCGAAAAAGCGAAAGAGCATGGGGTCGCGCTCCACGAGTCCAAGGAATTAGTCGCGCTATTGATGCAAGTCGAGTTGGACGATCAAATTCCGCCGGCGTTGTACCGCACAGTCGCCGAACTTTTGGCGTGGCTATATCGCGTCGAAGCAGCCCAACATGCTGACAGCAATGTATGATGGCGGGTTATATTTATCGCCATTGCCAATTAAGACCGGTTAAAGATTCAAGATGACAATTGCAAGTGACTATGACCAAGACGATTTAAGCCAGTACCGCGTTCACTCCCGACGTGAAGTGATTGCGTTGCTGCGCAATATGAGTGAATGCAATCAGCTACTTCGTATGGTAATCAATCACGGTACTGATACCGTTGTGACTTCAGTTCTGGAAGTTGATAGCAGCAACAACACGGTAATTTTGGATTGCGCCCCCACTGCAACCATGAATCAACGCGTGCTCGATAGCGAAAAAATTTCGTTCGAAACGGTACTCGACAACATCCGCATTTTATTTACAGCGCCCGCGGCCACCGGCATTCAGTACAACGGCTTACCTGCCTTTGTGATTCCGCTTCCTACAGATGTGGTGCGTTTGCAGCGGCGCGAATTTTATCGCGTGATGACACCCCTCACTTCGCCAGTCCATTGCATCATCCCGATCAAGGATGCCAATGGTGATGTTGTGGAAGTCAAAACCACCTTGTATAACATCAGCGGGGGTGGGGTCTCCATTATCGATGACAAAAAATTGATCGACAATACCCAAGGACGTCGTTACGAGAACTGCAGTATCGACCTGCCCGGCGGCGTCCTCAATATCACCTTGGAAATTCGCAATTTGCTAGAGATCACTTTGACGAATGGCAAAAGCATCCAGCGCCTCGGTTGCGAATTTGTAGCGCCGTCAAACGGCGCACTTGGCGCAGTACAAAAATATATTACAAAATTGGAGCGAGATCAGAACGCGAAAGCCACCGGATTGGGCTAAGCGATTAAGCGGAAGCTAATTTGGATGCGTATAAACCTGTGAAAGTGGTTTTTCGCATATATTTTTTGTCGCTGAATTTCGGAAATACTTTTTAACTCTATTGCTCTCCCTCAACCTGCCTTAAACCTGCATATTCATCATTTCTTGGTATGCCGATACCAATTTGTTACGCACTTGCACCGTTGCTTGAAATGAAATGCTCGCTTTCTGCATAGAAATCATGACATCGGAAAGATTGACACTGTCATCTCCCATCGAGAACCTCTTCCCTAACTGATCTGACTGATTCTGCGCATTCGCGACGCTATCCAACGATGCTTTCAATGCATTAGAAAAATCAACTCTAGTCGCCGACTTCTCTACGGGCTGCGCTCCCTCTAAAGGGGCGATGGCAGGCTGTGAGCGCGCCGCCGCAGCTTTAAGCTGCGCGACCATGGCCTCGATAGCGGTTGAGTCAATTCCACCAACATTCATGATTTTCTCCATTCTTCCGAGGTCAGCACTATAATTGCCTGACCAGTCTGCCAAGATGCCATACAAGGACATCCAAGCTACCTCGCCAAGGTATCACCGCATAAGAAGTTGAATCGACCTGATAAACCATGGAAATCTTGCTCTATTCCAATGATTGAATTTGCGGCCAAGCCCGACAATTCATGCTACGGAAAAAGTTTGAATAGCGAGCGTACCAATGAAAATCACATCGAACCCTAGCCAAGCAGGAGTCCTATCATGGCAGTCGTAGTCGCGGAAGACGGCAGCCTTGCACCGAGCATCGGTCGGCAAAGCACAGCACCGAGCACCTTCCTAAATATGGCAAAGTCGCCAAATGGTCGAAAATTCGGCTTGATGGTGGCTGCTGCAGCCGTTATTGCCGTGATGATCGGGCTGGTGTTATGGGGTCAAAAACCGGAATATCGCGTGCTGTTTTCCAACTTTTCGGATCGCGATGGCGGCGCCATTATGTCATCGCTGCAAGCAGCTAATATCCCGTATAAATTTGCCGAAGGCGGCACTGCCATCCTGGTTCCCGCCGACCAAGTACATGAAATGCGTCTGAAACTTGCGGCTGAAGGTTTACCTAAAGGCGGCAACGTCGGCTTTGAGTTAATGGAAAATCAAAAGCTGGGTGTATCGCAATTTCTCGAACAGGTTAATTTTCAACGCGCATTAGAAGGCGAATTAGCACGCTCAATTGAATCGCTGGCCGCAGTCCAAGGTGCGCGCGTCCACCTTGCCTTGCCCAAAGCCTCTGTTTTTGTACGCGATCAGCAAAAACCAACCGCATCGGTTTTGTTAAATCTAGAATCCGGGCGTATGCTGGATCGTCAACAAGTCAGCGCCATCGTGCATCTGGTAGCCAGCAGCGTACCTGACCTTCCACCTAAAAATGTCACCGTGGTCGATGAGGCTGGCAATCTGGTGTCCGACAATGGCCGTTCAACTGGCAACAACGCCCTCGACCCAGCCCAAATCAAGTATGTGCAAGATCTGCAGCAAAGCATTGCTAAACGGGTCGAATCCATCATCACGCCTATCGTCGGCAGCGAAAATGTACGCGCAGAAGCCACGGTTGATGTGGATTTTTCCACTACCCAGCAAGCTGCTGAAATTTACAAACCGAACCAAGTCGCCAATAGCGCCACCATCCGTAGTCAGCAAATCAGTGAAGCTGGCGATGGCGCTGGCAAAAACGCATCCGGCGTGCCGGGCGCGTTGACCAATCAACCTGCTCCTTCTGCCACTGCACCGTTGACGGCAGCACCAACCACGCCCGCCGCCGAAGGCGTGCCTGGCGGTGCAGCTACGGCAACGGCTGCTGATGCAAAATCGACACCAGTGCAACGCGATATCACCACCAATTATGAAGTCGACAAAACCCTACGCTATGTACAGCAACCTATGGGTGGACTCAAGCGGGTATCGGTTGCCGTCGTCGTTAATTACAAACGCACGGTCGGTGCGGATGGCAAAGTTACGATTACGCCACTCAGTGAGGTTGAAAAAACTCAGATTACTGATTTGGTCAAACAAGCAATGGGATATAACGCTGACCGCGGCGATACGCTTAACGTCGTCAATAGCCCATTTGCCGGGGTCGATCATCCTGAAGAAGCTAAACTCCCTTTGTGGCAGCAACCTAAAATGATCGATTTGGCAATCCAGATTGCCAAATACATAGGCATAGGGATCCTGCTGCTGTTGCTGTATTTCAAAGCCTTGAAACCAATGCTGGCACAATTAAAAAAACCACCTGTCGCCATGCCGACTGAAAGTGAGTTGAAGGCACTCGCAGCGAACGCGTCAATGGATGCAAGTCCTATGCATGCTGCACAGAACTACCAGCAAACTTTGGAAGCCGCCAAAACACTTGCGCGAGAAGATCCCAAGGTAGTCGCAAACATCGTCAAATCATGGGTAGGAAATGATGGATAACGGTATACAAAAAGGCGCTGTTTTAATGCTGGCACTGGGCGCCGATGAGGCCGCAAAAGTGATGCGCTATCTTGGCCCGCGCGAGGTGCAAAAGTTAGGCGCAGCGATGTCCGCCATGAAGGGTGTGCCTAGTGAAGAACTGACGGAAGTATTACGTGAGTTCAGGGAAGCGACAGAAAGCAATACCTCGCTCGGCCTGGACTCCGACGAATATATTCGTGACGTGCTAACCCAGGCACTTGGCGATGACAAGGCTTCGTCGCTGCTCAATCGCATCCTTGGCTCGCGTGATTCCAGCGGTATAGAAAGTCTCAAATGGATGGATGCACCATCAGTTGCTGATCTGGTGCGCAATGAACATCCGCAAATCATCGCCACCATCCTCGTTCATCTTGAGCGAGACCATGCTTGCGAAACCTTGGAACACTTTACCGAGCGCTTGCGCAACGATGTCGTTTTGCGTATCGCTACTCTCGATGGTGTGCAACCTGCCGCATTGCGTGAGTTAAACGAGGTATTGACCAAACTACTGACCGGTAATGAAAGTCTGAAGAAAAAACCGATGGGCGGCATTCGCGCTGCGGCAGAAATTCTCAACTTCTTCAATGGTGAGAACGAGATTTCCGTGATGAATAATCTGAAAAGCTATGACAACGACATGGCGCAGAAAATCATGGATGAGATGTTCGTCTTCGATAACATCATGGATATCGATGACCGTGGTATTCAATTGTTGCTGCGGGAAGTCCAGTCCGAAACACTGATCATTGCACTCAAGGGCGCGGTACCCGATCTGCGCGAAAAATTCTTCAAAAATATGTCGCAGCGCGCTGGTGAAATGATGCGCGAAGATCTCGAATCCAAAGGACCGGTACGTCTGTCAGAAGTGGAAAGCAACCAGAAAGAAATCTTGCAGATCGTGCGCCGATTATCAGATGAAGGCCAACTGACGCTGGGAGGCAAAGCCGAGGATGCCTATGTCTGACGTCATCCCAAAAGAAAAGCAATCTGCGTACGAACGATGGGAGATGACGTCCTTCGACGAAATCTCACCTGCTGCGCGTGCAGCGGCAAAGGCGCGAGCAGCGGCAGAACATTCGGCAGCGGCAGCACAACAAACCGCCAATATCTCGGCAATGGCTAAACAGATCGAAGATGCGCGCGCGCAAGCGCATGCCGAAGGTTATGCTGCCGGCCTGGTCGAAGGCCGTGCTGCTGGCAAAACACAATTAGCACAAGAAAAAAACCGTCTGCTGCAAATCGCCGAAACCTTCGGCACCGAGGTCGCACAAGCAAATGAATTGATCGCAGCGGATATGCTGGATTTATCCTTGGATCTCGCTAAAGCGATGTTAAAAACCACCTTACAGGTGCGGCCCGAAGTGATTGTCCCGGTAGTACGTGAAGCGATTCATTACCTGCCAACCTTGCAGCAACCCGCCCTGCTCCATCTGCATCCAGACGATGCCGCATTGATACAAACGCATATGGGCGATGAAATCAGTACCGCTGGTTGGCGCATCGTCGAAGATACGCAGATGACGCGTGGTGGCTGTCGTGTCGAGACTGCCTCCAATCAAGTCGATGCCACTACCGAAACCCGTTGGCAACGCATTGCCGCCGCGCTTGGCAAGGAATCCGAATGGCTGAAGAGCTGACCCAGCAAGACACGCCTAACAGCAGCCGCTGGCAAGCATATTTACATGATTGCCGCATGTTGCTGGATATCGTCGAGCCTATGCAAGTCTCGGGGCGTATTACTCGCGTTGCCGGCCTTGTGATGGAAGCGGTTGGCCTAAAGTTGGCCGTTGGTAGTGCTTGTACGATACCGCTCGCCAATGGCGCCAAAATTGAGGCCGAAGTCGTCGGCTTTGAAGATGACAAAATTTTCCTGATGCCGCAAAGCGATGTCGAGGGCATTACGCCAGGCACACGCGTATTTCCAGTTGAAGTCGTGCAATCGCTGCCCAAACCGGGTGCGGTTACTCATCCACGCCGCCGCCCTAGCGATCGCACCCGCCATTTACCGGTCGGTATCGAGTTGCTGGGTCGTGTGCTGGACGGCGCCGGTCGCCCGCTTGATAACTTGGGTCCACTCAATGCGGTGCACTCCGCACCATTGAATGTCCGCGCCGCCAATCCACTGTCGCGTGCACCGATCTCCGAGCCACTGGATGTCGGCGTGCGCGCCATCAATAGCATGTTGACGGTGGGACGTGGGCAACGTATGGGGCTGTTTGCCGGTTCTGGCGTTGGTAAAAGTGTCTTGCTTGGCATGATGGCGCGCTATACCAGCGCTGATGTCATTGTGGTCGGACTAATCGGCGAACGGGGCCGCGAAGTCAAAGAATTTATCGAACAAATTCTTGGTACCGTTGGCCTAGCACGTTCCGTGGTGGTCGCCGCACCGGCCGATACGCCGCCTTTGATGCGTCTGCAAGGTGCGGCTTACGCCACCGCGATTGCCGAACATTTCCGCGATCAAGGCAAAGATGTCTTGTTGATTATGGATTCGCTCACGCGTTATGCAATGGCACAGCGCGAAATCGCCCTGGCGATTGGCGAACCGCCTGCAACCAAGGGGTACCCACCTTCTGTCTTTGCCAAATTACCGGCATTGGTAGAACGTGCCGGTAACGGCAAAGAAGGCGGCGGCTCCATCACTGCTTTTTATACTGTACTGACCGAAGGTGATGATCAACAAGATCCGATTGCCGATGCCGCGCGCGCGATTCTAGATGGACACATTGTCTTGGACCGCTCGCTGGCTGAAGCCGGCCATTATCCGGCGATCGATATTGAACAATCGATCAGCCGCGCGATGCATAACATCACCACACCAGAACACCAGCAAAAGACGCGAAAACTTAAACAATTGACATCACGTTACCAACGCAACCGTGACTTAATTAGTGTCGGCGCTTATAGTGCAGGAAGCGATCCAGTATTGGATGAAGCGATTGCCTTACATACAAAAATAGAATCATTCCTGCAACAAGATATAACCGAACGCGCCGGCATAACCGAGAGTTTGGGGCAACTTTCCTCGCTGTTCGAGTGATGGAAAGTATTATCCGCAAAATATAATTACCCACAATGGCTACTACTTCCGCACTTCAGACACTGATCGAGCTGGCAACCAAAGATACCGATGAGGCTGCCAAGCGCTTAGGAAAAAGTATGAAGGCGGCCGAAGAGACCGAACAAAAGCTCGCCTTGCTGATGCAATACCGTGACGATTACGCCGCCCGCTTTCAGCAAAACATGGAAACCGGATTGACTGCGATGGGCTACCGAAATTTTCAGGTCTTTATGGATAAGCTGGAAGTCGCGATCAACAGTCAGCAGCAAGTGGTGCGCAATGCGCATCAAAACGTCGCACATCAACGTACAGCATGGCAGGCTTGTGAGCGCAAACGCATGTCATACGGCACCTTGTCAGATCGTGCCGATAAGGCGCAACTGTTAAAAGATAACAAGCGTGACCAGAAGCAGATGGATGAGCATGCGGCACGGCAGCTTCTGTATAAAAGATAGATGCAGAACCCAATGTAGCGTTGCAATACCAAGTTAAATAAAAAGACAACCTGACGGACGGCACACATGAATACTTCGGCGATCAACAACCCTCTACCCATTCTGCCCTCTGCCAACAATGGCAAGCAAATGTTTGATGCGAACAACGATTCTGGTGCGTTCAGCCAGGCTTTGACGCAAGAAATTAGCAATCGCAATGATGGCAGCAAAAATAGCAATGATGCCAACAAAGACGTCAGCAAAAATTCTGGCGGAGATAAGACCAACAATGATGGCAGCAAAACCAAGTCTGCGGATGACGCCAAAGCCACGGACAAGACGACTGGCGCCGATAAGAAAACAGCGGATAAGGATGATGACGCGACTGTTGACAACCCTGCCGCCGGCATTATGGCGTTTGTTGCCCATCTGACGCAAAACCACAAAGCGACAACAAATAGCGCGGCCGATGCGAAATTGACGCTGACCGACAAACTCAAAGCGGGTGCTGACCAAGCAGTCGACGCGGCCAAAGCAGATTTGACGGCGGGCACGGATGACAAAGGTAAAAGTGCCAAGCAGGATGATTTTTTGACAGTGTTATCAAAAGCGACCACTGGCACAACTGAAGGCGGCAAAGTGAATGCTGGTACGCAGGCGGCAGAAACCTTCGCCCCCCTGTTAGCTGCATCGTCACAAACGATGGCACCGAACTCAACGGCCTTACAACGTGCCAACGAACTTCAAAACATGCAGGCGAACACTTTCTCACAGCAAGTGGGTGGTGCCGATTGGGACAAGGCCTTAGGACAAAAAGTCGTATGGATGGTGCAAGGTGCGCAAACTAGCGCCACGATGACGCTGAATCCACCCGACCTCGGTCCTATGCAAATCACATTAAACGTCAATAATAATCAGGCTACCGCTAGTTTCATCGCGCATCATCCAGAGGTACGCAATGCGCTAGAAAATGCAATGCCGCGTTTGCGTGAGATGCTGGGGGATGCAGGAATACAATTGGGACAATCCAACGTCAGCGCCGGCACATCAGACCAACAAGCGGCGTTTGAAAGCGGCCGCCAATCGTCAGGACGTAACGGCGGCACAAGCGAAACAGGGGGCAATGAAACGCCGCTGCATGTCAGCCATGTCCCTACCCCAGCCGCAACCGATGGCACAGTCGACACCTTTGCCTAAGCGCCACGCCTGATTAGTGCACATAAGCGGCAGCTCCCGCGAGAGAAAATCAAGCTTTAATACTTAAGCAAATCTAACCGTTGCCTGCGCTTTTTTAAAAAGCAGCGTACCTCTCGAGTTCGAAAAATCATGCCGAATAAAATTCAGCATCTTGGTTTGTCTAGTCCAGCGTTGTTTTCATGCGATCAGGATGCCTACCTCATAGTAATAATGGTTTAATACGTCCTGAGCTGAGTACCGACCGGAACAACTGATATCGTCAGCTGATCATCCCTACCAATCACTACGGGTGTCGTACAGTACTCGGCGAGAAAACCGACATCAGGATTGGATAATGCGAATACGACGATATAGGTCGTATTTCCCACTCTGTTCCAAGCCTCCTGTGTGTCGTTTTTTTTTAATAATGGCGATGAGATACAAATCATGCCGTACTTGAGGAAAACAGATGGCAACAAAAGCACCTAGCGCAGATACTGCGACCGAAGAAAAGCCAAAGAAATCCCGTTTATTAGCGATCATCATTTCATTGATCATCGTTCTGGCGGGCGCAGGTGGCGCAGCATGGTATTTCATGGGTAGTAAGGCGTCGGCAGAAGCAGACAAAGAGCATGCCAAGGAAGCGCCAAAGCCACCCGTATTTCTGGCGATGGAAGCGTTTACCGTCAATCTGCAATCTGAAAACGGTGAACAATTTTTGCAAACCAGTTTTACCTTGCAAGTTAAGTCACAAGATGAAGTCGAGTTGATCAAGCTTTACATGCCACATGTACGCAGCCGTATTTTGTTATTGTTATCCAGTAAAAGAGCTTCCGATATTTTATCCACGGAAGGCAAGAATAAATTGGCACAAGAAATCATTGGTGTTTTCAAAACGCCTTTCACACCAAATGGTCCGAGTGTAGATGTAACGAGCGTTTTATTTACTTCTTTCGTCGTGCAATAAAAACATGGTCGATAATTTCCTCTCACAAGAAGAAGTTGATGCCCTCCTCAAGGGCGTCAATGGAGATCAGGATGAGTCCGGTAAAACGGAGGATGCGACAGGCGTGCGCCCTTATAATCTGGCCACGCAAGAACGCATTGTGCGCGGTCGCATGCCGACCTTGGAAATTATCAATGAACGCTTCTCGCGGCTGCTGCGTATAGGGTTGTTTAATTTTCTGCACCGCAGTGCTGAAGTTTCAATTGGTCCGGTACGCGTCTCCAAATACAGCGAGTTCATTCGCAATCTGGTCGTGCCGACCAACCTTAACTTGATTCACATGAAGCCGCTGCGCGGCACTGGTCTGATCGTACTGGATCCGAATCTGGTTTTTCTGCTGGTCGACAATCTATTCGGTGGCGATGGCCGTTTTCATACGCGTGTTGAAGGCCGTGATTTCACACAGACCGAGCAGCGCATCATCCAGCGCATCTTGTCGATCATTTTTGAAACCTATGCCAAATCTTGGGAGCCGGTGTATCCGGTCGAGTTTGAGTACATCCGCTCAGAAATGAATACGCAGTTTGCCAATATCGCGACGCCGAACGAAGTGGTCGTCGCAACCACCTTCACCATCGAGCTTGGTCCAGTCAGCGGCGATCTGCATTTCTGCGTGCCTTATTCGATGATCGAGCCGATTCGCGATTTACTCACCAGCAGCATGCAGGGTGAAACGCTGGAAATGGACAAGCGTTGGATCCGCTTGATGACGCAACAGATTCAAACTGCAGAAGTCGAAATTCTCGCCAATATGGGTACTGCCAACGTCACGTTGGGCGATATTCTGAATATGAAAATTGGTGATGTGATTTCGATCAATGTGCCTGACCACATCACTGCCGAAGTAGATAATGTGCCAGTGATGGAATGCTCGTACGGCAAACTGAATGGCCAATATGCACTGCGCGTAGAAAAACTGATTTACAGCGCACACGACTCAACGCAAGGAGATGAACATGAGTGATGAAAACGACGCACAAGGTGCAGCCGAGGACGATTGGGGCGCGGCGATGGCTGAGCAAGTCGAGTCGGAAGCCAAAACAGCAAGCACAGAAGCACCTGCGTTAAAAACGACAGCTGCCAGTGCGACCGTATTCAAGGATTTTTCTGGCGGTGATATTCAAACTGGCACCCACAATGATATCGATTTCATACTCGATATCCCGGTACAGCTAACGGTGGAACTTGGACGCACCAAAATTGCCATTAAAAACCTTCTGCAACTGGCGCAAGGTTCGGTAGTTGAGCTCGACGGTTTGGCTGGAGAACCAATGGACGTGTTGGTGAATGGCTGTCTGATTGCTCAAGGCGAAGTCGTGGTCGTCAACGACAAATTCGGTATTCGCTTAACCGATATCGTGACACCTTCAGAACGCATCCGTAAATTGAACCGATGAATCGCCTGCGCCTCATAACTCCAATTTTGCTCAGTGGACTGCTTTCATCGGCGGTCCTCGCGGCAGATGCTGTCAAGCCTGGTAGTCATGTACCTTCGCAAGCCAGCAATCTGATGCAGGTCCTGTTCGGTTTGATCGCCGTACTAGCTTTGATGGCAGTTGCCGCCTGGCTATTACGTCGCTTCAATGTTTCTAAAGGACTCGGCGGCACCAATATTCGCATCATTGGCGGTGTCAGTGTTGGCAATCGTGAACGCGTGGTGGTGGTCGAAGTGGCCGATCAATGGATTGTAGTCGGTGTTGCCTCCGGCAGCGTTACAGCATTGACGACGATGCCACGTCAAGAAGCAAGCATCAGCGAAGCCCCTGCCCCAACTAAAAATTTCTCCAGCTGGCTTGCGCACACCATGGCAAAACGCAATGAACAATAACTTCTCGCGCTTGATATATCGTTATTCACCGCTGCTGTTGCTGGCACTGCCGGCGTTTAGTATCGCGGCACCGCAAGACGGCATATTGGCGTTCACCAGCACACCAACATCAGGTGGTGGTCAGTCTTACTCTTTGAGTTTGCAGACGCTGTTACTGCTCACAGCATTGTCATTTTTACCTGCCGTCATGCTGATGATGACAAGCTTTACCCGCATCATCATTGTACTGTCGCTGTTGCGCCAGGCGCTTGGTACGCAAAGTGCGCCGCCGAATCAAGTCATCATCGGTCTTACGCTGTTCTTGACGCTATTCGTCATGAGCCCTGTGCTGAGTAAAATTTATGATGATGCCTATCAGCCATTTACGGAAAACAAAATACAAATGAACGAAGCGTTAGATAAAGCTATCGCTCCGTTGAAAACCTTTATGCTCAAGCAAACGCGCGAGAGCGATCTAGCCTTATACGTCAAACTCTCAAAAGGACCTGCATTGCAGGGGCCCGAAGATGTGCCTTTACAAATACTGGTACCAGCTTTTATCACTAGTGAGTTGAAAACCGCCTTCCAGATCAGCTTTGCCATCCTGATTCCATTTTTGATCATCGATATGGTGGTGGCCAGTGTCTTGATGTCGATGGGTATGATGATGGTGTCACCGGCGATTGTCGCACTACCATTCAAGCTAATGTTATTTGTATTGGTTGATGGCTGGCAGTTGTTGATCGGCTCGCTGGCGCAAAGCTTTTATTAAGGACGCATCATGACCCCGGAAAGCGTCATCTCTCTCGGCAGCCGTGCAATCGAAGTTACGATGTTGGTTTCCGCGCCAATGCTGTTGGTCGCACTAGGCATTGGTCTACTGGTAAGTATTTTCCAAGCTGCGACCCAAATTAACGAAACCACGCTGACCTTCATTCCTAAGCTGATCGGCATCATGATCTCGATTGTCATAGGTGGGCCGTGGATGTTATCGATCATGCTCGATTACATGCGTGAAATGTTCACTAGTATTCCGCTTTTTGTTAGCTAACGCATGCACTTGATATGCCGGCATTTCCCAACGCGTAACAATAAAATGTTTCAGGAATGATTCAATTCACCAGCGCAGATCTGTATGGCTGGATCACCTCGTTTATGTGGCCGCTGACCCGCATCATCGGCCTCATTTCAGTGGCGCCACTGTACGGCAATGTCAGCGTCCCAGCACGCGTAAAAATAGCACTCGGCATTATGTTGGCGCTGATCGTTTCTCCGTTGGTTACGGTGCCAGTTGCGATTGATCCAATGTCATTGGCGGGCATACTGATCCTGATCCAGCAATTGGTGATTGGCTTGGCGATGGGTTTTGCGATGCGGATCGCCTTTGCCGGCATTGAAATGGCAGGCGAAATCAGCGGCATGACGATGGGATTCGGTTTTGCCAGTTTCTTTGATCCGCAAACGCGCGCACGCTCATCGGCAATCAGCCAGTTCCTAGCGCTCATTATGTTAATGGTATATCTAACGACCAATTTACATTTAGTCGTGTTGTCTACCTTGGTACAGAGTTTTGATTTACTCCCAATTTCGAGCAACTTCATTGCGCCAGGTGGCTTACTGGAAGTGGTGAAATGGGGGGGTAGAATTTTCAGTGCTGGCGTACAACTTTCTTTACCCATCGTTGCGGCACTGTTGATTACCAATATTGCGCTAGGGGTGCTGACTAGAGCTGCACCACAATTGAATATTTTTGGTATCGGTTTTCCTCTTACGATCGGTGCTGGCTTTATCATGATTGGCGTAGCCTTACCTTATCTAGCCAACCCAATTAGCCTGCTGATACAAGATGGTGTGGAAGCGATGGGGAGAATTACCGTGGCATTGACGCCGTTAAACTAATATAGTGAAGCCGACTTGCTAAGTCGGCTTCATCGATCCAGCATATCCAGCGTCTTGATTCTTTACTAAATGCGACTTAGATACTTAGTAAGCATCCAGTCGCATCACATCTATCCCGTCCCTGTTTCCGTACTTACTTCAGCATATTAAACAACGACAAACCACTAATCGTGATAAACGATTTTTGTGCTGCCGTTAACGTAAGTTGCTGTTGCGTGAACAATGAGTAGGCTTCAATAGGATCGATATCCTGCAAATCGGATAAAGTTTTGGTGTATTGAATTTTCAAATCTGAACCTGTGCTTTCCAGACTATCAATTTCATTCAGCTTAGAACCTATCGTCGTACGTACCGCTGAGACACTGGCTAATGCATTGTCGATATTAGAGCTGGCAGCGCTTAAACCATTCGCCTGCCTGCTCTGCCCTGGGTTGCCTGCACCGGGCACCGACAAGGTATTAATTAAATCTTGCAGCGTGGTAAAGACACTTTGTGATTTACTCGGCTCGATAGTAAAGCTATCGCCATCTGCGGGCACACCACTGATGTCAAATTGTTGACCATTGACCGTAATCGCCTGACCACTGGTATACGTTTGTGCTGCGGGCGATACTGGCGGCACCGCCGCGGGGCTTTCATTCACCAAATACGTGGTAGCGCCGGTAACCGCATCAACCGAAAATGTGAGCGTATAGCTGTGGCCATTCAACTGGCTGGTATCTGAAACTGCACCAGGACTGATGACACCACTACCAGTATTAGCTGCATTGGCCGCGGTAGCGAAAACGCCGTTACCGGTTTTGCCACTCTCAAATACAGCGCTGCCCGAATCACTCACCGCTAATTGACGCGTTGGCCCCACCTGCAGCATGCGTTGTCCCTGATCACCAGTGTAGCTGGCACCTGTCGCCGAGACAGTAAAAGGTTTGGACGCTGTTTGATAACCACCAAAAATATAATCACCACGCGCATCACGTGTATTTGCCAAACCCATCAATTCATCAAACTTGCTTTTCAGCTGCGTCACATAGGTCTGACGATCTTCATCATTGATCGTGCTATTGCCGGCAGCGACCACGATATCCTTGGTCGATTGCAACAACGAAGTCACGCTCGCTAAAATACTTTCCTGCTGATTGAGTGCACTGGTCGCATTCTGACGATTGATTGAAAATTGACTATTAACCGAGATCGCCTGATTGACGCCCAATGCAGAGGCCGCTGCAACCGGATCATCGGATGGTGACTGAATCCGCAAATTGGTAGAAATCTGCTGCTGCGTTTTAAGCATTGCCGCTTGCAGAGTACCCAGCTTGCCTGAGCCCATTTCAAAAAGTGTATTGGTGCTGATGCGCATGATGGTTTCCTTATCGGCCCAACGAAATCAAAACATCAAACATATCGCTTACTGCCTGCATCACTCTGCCGGATGCTTGATATGCCTGTTGATAACGTAAAAGATTGGTGGCTTCTTCATCGAGATTCACACCGGATTCTGATTGTTGCTCAGTTCTGATCTGACTCAGCAGGGTTTCTTGTGCTGCGCCATTGACTTGGACCTCGCGCGTTTTATTACCCACCAAACTCACGATTTGACTGTATGCATCGTTATAACTTGCCGTCCCACCTTGCAGTACGCTCTTGGTTTGCAACTCCCCGAGCGCCAGAATGTTACGGTTATCACCCGAGCCATTCGCGTTGGAGTTCACAGTAAAGGAATCGCCATCATTGGGCGTGCCACTAATCTGAACTTCGACACCACCAAAACTGATGCTTGCACCTGCGCTGTAAGGAACTGCCGTGCCAGCCGGATAGGTCGTGGCGACACCATTCGTCGTTACGGTCACATCAAAGCCAGCCGGAAATCCGGAAAAAGTACCCGCCGTAGCATCGTAAGTCAGCGTCAATGGCGTTGTCGTACTCAAGCTCGCGGCCACAGGTACCGACACTGTATCGCCATCGACTAACGTTCCCATCACCGTCTGTGTGCCACTGAAGCTGACGGTAGAACCATCGACATACGGCACCGCAGTGCCCGCCGGATAAGTGGTTGGTACGCCAGCGACCGTCACGGTCACATCCTGCCCTGCAGGAAAGCCTGTCAAATCACCTGAAAGTCCGTCATAGGTCAGTGTTACCGGAGCTGAGGTGTAATTAGAATTTATGGTGCCGGTACTGATCGATCCAGTGCCAGTATTGGTTGCCGGTGTACCGGTACGAACCGGCATACCAGTTGCAATTTGCGCCGGGTTCTTGATCAATACATTAAAGTCAGCGGCACCATTGACGGTCGGTTTAACAATAAATTGATCACCTGTGGCCATCGTACCGGACGATAGAGAAAAGCTGACACCGTCAATAGCGTCCGTCGGAAATGTTAGGTCCGAATACATCGACGTACCATCTGACAAACGGGTAACGTTGAAATTGGTACCATCAAATGACACTCGATAATCACTGGTGGTTAACGCATCCACATCGCTTATTGCTGCATTGATCTGTGCGTTGCCGGTATTAGCGCTATGGGTGTTGATTACCGGAGCGCCAACGGCGAAAAAATCTTTACCCAGCACACCGTTTTGATCTTGCCCGAGCTTATGCTGTGCATTAAATGTCGCCGCAATACCAATTGCAATGCGGCCTAGCGAATTTTGCACCGTATCCAGCGTCTGACTGCGATATTCAAACAAACCGCCTAACTTACCGCCCGTCAGCGAACTTTCCGGCAAAATCACAGTGTTGCCGTTGGTGGTGTAAGAAACCTCCAGACGACTAAGATCAGACGGTGATGGAGAAGTGCTTAATTTATAAGTCGTATTACCCACAACCAGTGGCTGGCCATTGCCAATGAAGATATTGAAATTGCCATCCTGTTTAACCACCGTCACTTTGGATTGTGTCGCGAGCTGAGTCACTAACTGATCGCGCTGATCCAACAAATCATTGGGCGGCTGCCCGCTGGAATTCAATGCCTTGGTAATCGCCAAATTTAATTGCTGAATTTGCTCCGCATAAGAATTGATTTCTGAAACAGCAGAGCTAATCTCTGAGTTGACGCCACTACGCATGTCGTTCAACTGATTATTCATGCTCTTCAATCGCGCAGCGAGTGACTCGGCGCCAGACAATACCGCTTGGCGCGAGGCTATTTCACCAGGATTAGCAACCAGATCCTGCACCCCGGCAAAAAAATCACTGATTGCGGGTGTCAAGCCAGCCTCAGTACTGGCCAACATATTGTTGATCTTGTTGATTTGCGTGTAATAGGTATTAAGCTGACTGGTATTGGACTGCGTGTTAATCGCCTGCGTACCAAGAAAGTCGTTATAAATGCGTTTCACGGTATCGATATTGGTACCGTTACCAATATAACCGCCATTGATATTCTGTCCAGCCAAGGAAGATTGCACCACCTGCTGCCGGCTGTAACCGGGCGTTGCCTGATTCGCAATATTATGCCCGGTCGTCGCCAATCCGGCCTGCGCCGCCGCCAGTCCGCTTTGAGCAATGCTGAGAATATTAGGCATGGTTTTCTTCTACTTTATAAATATATGTACGTCACCAGCAGCAAAAACTTGAATTGGTTTGCGTCTACTTAACTTTGCGTAATGCCGCTCGCCAAACATCCATCAACCAGAAAAGTTGTTTTTGATAATATTGGTCAACTTGCTTGCGTAGTACGGATCAGTCGCATATCCAGCGCGTTGCAGGCCTTGCGCAAATCCATGCACGTCGGTTGCATTGGCCAATACCTTTTCATAGCGTGGGTTATTGCTCAACAACTTGGCATAGTCGCGGAAAGAATCAGCGTAAGAGTCATAAGCGCGGAATTTCTCTACCTGTTTCTGTGGAACGCCATTCACATACTCCGTCGTCAACGCGTCGACTGTTCGACCTTTCCAACTACTGCCAGCTTTGATACCAAACAAATTATGGCTATTACTACCGTCCTGGCCACGCATCACATGCTTGCCCCAACCGCTTTCCAAGGCCGCTTGCGCCAACATAAATTTCGGTGGGATACCAGTCTCGCGCCCTACCGCTTCTGCGTGTGCGCCCAACTTTTCTGCAAATGCTTGAACATGCCCAGGCTGCGATTCGTCGACCGTAATTTTGCGATCATTACGTGCGCCTAACGAACGTAAAAATCCTTCGCTGGTGATCGTTGGCAAATCCGGTGTTTGTGCAGGCGAGGCGATGCCGCCCTCGACTTGCAAAGCGGCGTTCATCGGTGCATTGGATAATTGCCGTATCAGCACGTCCGCCAAACCCACACCACGGTTGGCGATCGTTTGACTCATTTGCTGATCCAGCATCGAGGTATACATCTTGGTTTGCTGGTTATCCATCACACCATCTTGCGGTGAGGCATCCCGCATGCTTTTCATCAACATATTGACGAACAGCGCTTCAAATTGTTTGGCCGCCGCCTTGACCGACTCCGGCGAATTTTGACGAGCAGCCTGTTTCAGCGAATCGACACCTTTGGTGTCGATTGCCAGCGAGCTGTTCGAATTGTCGAGAGGGGTAATCACGTCAGCACTCACTCAAATTAAATGATTTCCAGTTCGGCACGCAAGGCGCCAGACGCTTTCATTGCCTGCAGGATCGACAATAGATCCTGTGGTGTGGCGCCGATAGAATTAAGCGCCTTCACCACGTCTGCCAGCGATGTCGAATTTTTTAACAAAATAACTTTGCCTGGTTCTTTATTAATTTCAATCTGTGATTGCTGCACCGCCACCGTTTCGCCTCTAGAAAAAGGACCTGGTTGGCTGATCACAGGCTGCGTGTTAATCACCACAGAAAGATTGCCGTGTGATACTGCGCAGGCTTCTAACATTACAGCTTGATTCATCACGACCGAGCCGGTACGCGCATTCATGATGACCTTGGCGCTCATTTGTGCTGGCGTCACATCAAGGCTCTGCAAGGCACCCAAAAAGCTAACTCTAGCGTCGTTACTCAAAGGCGCGCGCACGCGAATCACGCGACCATCCTGTGCTGCCGCAGTTTGTGCGCCAAAACGTGCATTGACCGCATCAACGACACGGCTCGCAGTCGAAAAATCGCTGTCTTTCAGCTCTAGAAAAATCATGTCGCCTTGCCCCAACGCGGAGGCAACTGAGCGTTCTACTGTTGCACCTGCTGTAATGCGACCTACGCTCAAATGATTGACCTGTGCTTTACTACCGTTGGCCGAAGCACCGACACCGCCGACGACGACATTACCTTGCGCCATACCGTAAATCTGATTATCTGCACCTTTGAGCGGCGTCATCAACAACGTGCCACCACGCAGGCTTTTTGCGTTACCCATCGACGACACAGTGATATCCAAGGTTTGTCCAACTTGCGCAAATGCTGGCAAGCTTGCGGTCACCACCACGGCGGCGACGTTTTTCAATTGCAGGTTGGTACCAGGTGGTAAATTAACGCCCATTTGTTGCAACATGCTGGTGACGCTTTGCACGGTAAAAGGCGTCTGTGTCGTTTGATCACCACTACCATCCAAACCCACCACCAAACCGTAGCCAAGTAATTGGTTTTCACGCACGCCCTGCACACTTGCCAAATCCTTTAAACGTTCAGCGTGCGATGCGAACGGTAAAAGCAAACACACGGCGCAGAGCGCAGCCCGTAGTGATTTTTTGCTGAATGAGGGTGACAAACTGTTCATACGAAATCCTTGATGTCCTTAAGGACAAATAAAGCAAGTGACTAGAGTGGCAACACGCTGAAGAAGAAACGACCCAACATAGTGGCGACTTGGGCGGCGTCGATTCTGCTATTGGTACGGTACTCAATACGCGCATCGGCAACCCGAGTCGACGACACTGTATTGCCCGGTGATATGGTGCTTGGATCGACCACACCAGAGAAGCGGATAAACTCGGCGCCCTTATCCAGCGCAACCTGCTTCTCGCCGCTGACAACCATATTGCCGTTCGACATGACGTCAATTACCGTCACGGTCAACGTACTGACAAAGTTATTACTAGACGTCACGGCGCCTTTATCTTCAAATTTGGTTGCGTTCGAGGCGCTGGCGCTCAGATTATTTGTGAGGCCGCCAAATAAACCAAAAATATTCGGTGCAGCCGCCGCGATGGTGCCGGTCTTGCTGCCGGAACTCCCCTCCAGTTTCCCTGCAGCGCTTTTTTCGTTGATTACGATGGTGATGGTGTCGCCGATCAAACGTGCGCGCCTATCTTCAAACATCGGACGATAAGACGCTGCTTGATAAATCGAACCATTAGCCGGAGGTAACACAGAATTCAATGCCTGCGGCCGCGCCGTGGTCGGCGTTTGGACGATGCTCTCTGGCGTGGCACAACCAGCCAGCACGGCGCTCATCGCGACAAAAAATAATGTGGTAAAAATTTTCATCATGCTTCCTTCTTGCCCGACACAATCGTTTAAATCTGCGTCAGACGTTGCAACATCTGATCCGATGTCGTAATTGCCTTACTGTTGATTTCGTATGCGCGCTGGGTCTGGATCATATTTACCAGTTCTTCCACCACATTAACGTTGGATGTTTCGACATAGCTTTGCTGTAATAGTCCAGCGCCATTGCTACCCGGTGTGTTGGTGTTGGCAGTACCGGAAGCACCGGTTTCTACGTAAAGATTTTCACCCTTGCTTTGCAAGCCAGCTGGATTAATAAACGTCGAGAGTTGCAAATTACCGACCTCGGTTGGGGTTGTCGTGCCTGGCAAAGTGACTGACACCACACCATCACGGCTGATTGTCAGGCTCTGCGCATCAACCGGTATCGTGATCGCAGGTTGGATAGGAAAGCCGCTTGACGTTACCAATTGACCTTGGCTATCGGTTTGAAACGATCCGTCACGCGTGTAGGCGTTGGTGCCATCCGGTAACAGCACTTGAAAAAAACCGTCGCCATTGATCGCCACGTCTTTAGCATTGCCGGTTGATTGCAAATTACCCTGCGTATGGATGCGCTCAGTGGCAACTGGTCGTACACCGGTACCGAGTTGCAAACCGGATGGCAAATCCGTTTGCTGCGAAGAAGCTGCGCCAGGCTGACGTATGTTCTGATACAACATGTCTTCAAATACCGCGCGTGAGCGCTTGAATCCCGTGGTGCTGACGTTAGCCAGGTTATTGGAAATCACGTCCATCTGCGTTTGTTGCGCATCCAGACCAGTTTTTGAAATCCATAGTGAACGAATCATTTTGTTTCTCCCGTTTTCTGCGAATCAGCAGATAGCCACTTCAGCAGACAGCTACTTCATTAAACAACAGCTTGCATCAACTCAAAGCCATGAACTCAGTGGCTTTTGCATCGTTAGTTTCAGCCCGCTTGAGCATATTCATGTTCAATTCAAAACTTCTTGCCAAAGTAATCATATTGACCATCGCATCGACCACATTGACATTGCTACTCTCGATTGCGCCGCCGATCACGCCAACATTGGCATCGCTCTCGGCCGGTTGTCCGTCCTTGGTAGAAAACAAACTGTCATCACCACGCAGCAAATTATCTTGCGGTGGATTGACCAATTTCAGTCGTCCGATCTGAATCGACGAGCCTGGCGACGCTTCTTGTGTAACAGTGGAAATCGTGCCGTCTTTGGCAATCGACACCACCACATCGGGAGGGATCGAGATTGGCCCGTTGTCACTCATCACATTCAAGCCGGCTTGCGTTTGTAGCAGGCCGTTTTCATTGATCTTCAGGCTGCCACCACGGCTGTAACCTTCGGAACCATCCGCCCGCTCAACCGTGATCCAGCCCTGTCCGTGTACGGCGACATCCAGCGCACGACCGGTGTGTTGTATCGCGCCCTCACGAAAATCCGTGCCCACCGTCGAGTCCACTACAAATGCACGGGTCGCTGAAGCCGCACCAACCACAGGCACCGCACGGAAAGTATCGAGTTGCGCGCGGAAACCACTGGTAGAGGCATTTGCCAGATTGTTTGACGTCGTAGCCTGTTGCTCCAAAATCTGCTTAGCACCGCTCATCGCGGTATAAATCAATCTATCCATGTCTTTGCTCCTGTGATTCCTGTGTGCGCAAGCGCTGTAATCATGTTGCCGTCATCATTCCAGTGTCATTGCGCTTAACGTAGATTCACCAAGGTCTGCAAGATCTGATCTTGCGTCTTGATGGTCTGTGCATTGGCCTGATACACACGCTGCGCGGTAATCATATTGACCAGCTCTGCGGTCAAATCAACGTTGGATTCTTCGACGCGGGAAGATTGCACTGATCCCAATCCACTCGTGCCAGGTGTACTTGTCAGCGGTACACCGGACGCCGATGTTTCCACCCACTGGTTATCACCAATGTTTTGCAAACCATTAGGATTGGCAAAGGTAGTCAAAATGACTTGACCCAGTGTCGCCGTACGACCATTGGTATAACGTCCGACGATCAAGCCATCATCCGACACACTAAATCCAGTCAGACTGCCTGATGAGTAACCGTCCGGCTTCTGCTTGGTCACGGAAAAATCTTGCGCAAACTGTTGCGTACCAGTCGGATTAATCGCAATAGCAAAAGGTGAAGTTGCCCCAGTGCTCACCGCCATATCCGCTATCAATGGTGAAGGTACGGTACCCGTGAGTCCACCGCTGGAATCAAAGCTCATCGTACCAAGTGGGATATACGCAGGATCTGTTGCAGGTGGAATCACCGGAACATAGCTGCTAGGTACAATCGGTACGCCATCGTTAGTGGCAAATACGCTCCATTCACCGCCTGCCGTCTTGACATAAAAAGTACGCAGTACATGCGAGTTGCCTAGACTGTCGTACACAGGGGTGGAAGTCGAGTCGCTAAAGGTTGTCGAATCATTTGGATCGAAGCCAGCTTCGGTCAAATCTGTCTTGCGTGAATCAAGCGTCAACGTCAACTCGTAATTAGCGGTTGCTGTTGGCGGCAAATCAGCCGCATTAATTTGTAATTCAGCCGGGTTTCCGTTCACCAATACGCCAGCAGCATTTGCAACATAGCCTGTCAAATGTGCGCCTGAAGCATTTTCGATAAAACCTTCTTTATCCAATTGAAACTGACCATTCCGCTGATAGGTAATCGCACCGTTGGTGCTCATGCGAAAAAAACCGCCCCCGTTAATCGCCATATCCAGCGGATTATTTGACGCTGATATGGTGCCTTGCGAAAACAATTGCGCAACACGCGCCACTTGCACACCAATACCGACCTCTGCCGCGCCTGTGCCAGTCAGGCTGCTGGCATAAATATCTGCAAATTGCACTGTCGACTGCTTAAAACCAACCGTACCCGAGTTGGCGACGTTGTTGCCGATCGCCTCCAGACTCTTGGAGGCCGCGTTCAAACCACTCAGACCTTGTTGAAAGCTCATATTATTTCTCCTAGATTAAGTGGCAGCATTAAAGAATTTGGCGAATATCGGTGAAATTGACAGCGCCCAAGCCAGGCACATTGATCTTCACGCCATCTGAGCCGGTCGAGACCGTGGTCACCACGCCGAACTGCAGTGGATTGGACGTCGTTGGATATCCTGCCAGCGTAGAGTTAACGCTGAATGTGTAGTTGCCGTCAGCAGCAGTGGTGCCATCTGCCTTGGTGCCATCCCACAGCAACGGCAAGGTACCGGCACTTTGTGCTCCCAACTCCATGGTCTGTACTACATTGCCCGATGCATCCTTGATGGTAACGGTCGCTGCATCCACATCATTTGGAAATTCCACACCCATCAAGCCTTGGCCCTCAGACAGGCTGATTGACGAGCCTGCCGCCAATACGCCATAACCAATCATATTGGCCGCTTCCAGCGATTGGCTGGTCTGATAACTTCCCATCAGCGATTCCAACGTGGTATTCAGCTTGTCGATACCGGTCACCGTCGACAGTTGCGCCAACTGGCTGGTGACCTGCGCGTTATCCATAGGATTCAATGGATCTTGATTCTGCATTTGCGTGACCAACAAAGTCATAAACTGATCCTGCTGCGCTTGGGTGGCACTCTTTTTGGTGCCACCACTGCCGTTCATCGAGTCCAACACACTCTGCGAAATGTTATTGACGGTACTCATGAGGGAATCCTTTTATTAAGTTTACTGACCAAGCGTCAGTGTTTTAAGAAGCATCGTCTTGGCCGCATTCATGGTCTCGACATTGGTTTGATAGGAACGTGAAGCAGAGATCATGTTGACCATTTCCTCGACAACATTGACGTTAGGCATAGAGACGTGTCCAGTTTCGTCAGCACTAGGGTTAGCTGGATCAAACACCATTCTTAGCGGCGAGGCGTCCTCAACCACGCGATTAACTTTGACACCAGTTGAAGTCGTGCCTTGCATAGGCACCGACATAAACTCAACCTGCTTGGCACGATAAGTCTTGCCATCTGCACTGGTAGTACTGTCAACGTTAGCGATATTGCTGGAGACCACGTTGAGACGCTGGCTTTGCGCGCTCATGGCCGAGCCGGCGACATTAAAGATATTAAATAGTGACATGATTATTGCCCCTGTATAGCGGTTAACATGGCTTTGATCTTGGCTGATGCAAGCGTCAGATCAACCTCATAACGCATCGCGTTATCAGTAAAATTATTTCGCTGTACATCCATATCAACGGTATTGCCATCCACATTCCCCTGTTCTGGATTGCTATACAGTAGCGGTGCGCCACCGATCGTCTGGTTGACATTAGCAGCAAGATGAGAGATCGCCGTTTTCTGCAATTCACCCGGTGCCGCCGCGCTGTTGTCGCTACGTTTCAACGCCCCTTGCAATGCCTTGTTAAAGTCAATATCTCGCGCTTTGTAATTCGGTGTATCTGCATTGGCAATATTTGAAGCCAGCAATTGCTGGCGCTGCGCGCGCAAACTCAGGGCGGTTTCCTGAAAATGCAGCAACTGATCAAGTTTTCCAACCATGACAACCTCCAACATAAAAAAGCAACTGAGTAAGCAACTAAACAAGCATCGAACAAGCCGTTAAACGCTCAAAACAACGAGCCAACCAAGATGCTCTGTGCTGATAATGGATTTCTATAGCGTGGATCATACGGAGCCTTTACCTGCTCCGATCAAACGATCAGAACGTAAAAATCACTGTTATTCACCGTTTTATGTTCGCGCGTAGTCCGTACCATGAGCAACAGATAAATCGTCGGATCATCATGAAACGCATCTTTCAACTCGCTCTGATTACTCTGTTACTAGCAGCGCAAGCCGTTAGTGCGCAGACGAGTGCGCCCCCGCCCGAGGTCCAGAATCAGGACATCAATCAGTTACGCACCGCGATTGCGCAGTTTTTGACTACGCAGGCAATCGGTTTGCCTGGCAAAGTTCGTGTCAGTACCGGATCAATTGATCCACGCCTCAAACTACCTAGCTGCGTCACCCCGGAAGTATTTTTTCCCGCCTCTAGTCGCGCATGGGGCAGGACGACCGTAGGCGTGCGCTGCATCGCACCGTCGCCGTGGACAATTTACGTGGCCGCCACCGTACATGTGGACGGCGAATACGTGGTGGTAACGACCTCCCTGTCCCAAGGACAAAGTATCGGCCAAAGCGATCTCGCTGTCGTAACAGGTGATTTAACTCGGTTGCCGCACGGCGCCATTACCGATCCGTCACAAGCGATCGGCCGTACCACCACCAGTTCCATCGCCATGGGTTCACCATTGCGCGAAGATGCGTTGCAAAATCAACAAGCAATTAAGCAGGGACAAGCGGTGCGCGTCATCGTCAATGGCCCTGGCTTTAGTGTCACCAGCGAAGCCCGAGCTTTAAATAATGCGAACGAAGGGCAACTAACCAAGGTTCGTACGCCTTCAGGCCAAGTGATTAGTGGCATTGCCAAGGTAGGTGGCGTAATCGAGTTGGCCTACTAAATTGAATTTAAGTATGGGATTAACAACGGATTGATCATCAAATTTCACCTTCCGCCTATTTAGTATTAAAGTTTATGCAGAACTGGTCGATAGACCAAGCAGAGATAGGCGTTTTGCCGTACTAAATGAGGTGATATCGTGAAAATTGATGATACAACTAAGAAAGTCGCGGGATTGAGTGTTGCCACTACTGGCACGCCGCAAACCCGTGTAGACAAGGGCCCTGAAAAAGCCCAAAGCGCGCCACAGGCTGACAACGTTACCTTGTCATCACAAAGCAAGGTTGCATCCAGTGCTGGGGTTTTTGATACCAATAAAGTTGAAGAGATCAAGGCAGCGATTGCCAACGGTCAATTCAAGGTCAATGCCGAAAGCGTTGCCGATGGATTGATGGATACCGTGAAAGATTTGATCTCGACACGGAAAGCGTGATGTTTTATGGATTCTTTCAGTACCAGTCCGGCAAACAGCTTGCATGAAGAACAAAAAGCTGTGCGCGCACTGACCCAATTGCTGATGCTGGAGCAGGAAGAATTAATACAGGCCAATACGGAAACGGTCGCCTCTTTGACCGAGCCCAAGGCACGCGCAGCAGCGGCAGTAGCGCAACTCAGCCACCAACGCTATCAGGCGTTAGCCAGCGCAGGTTTTGACGCCAACGATCTCGGCATGCAAGCATGGATCGAGAGTGCTGCAGCCTCCCAGGAAGCCAGTGACAATTGGTATCAACTGATCGATCTTGCAAAAATCGCGCATGAAGCCAATCGCGTCAACGGCACACTGATCAATAAGCAAATCATCCGCACCCAGAATGCGCTCAATGTTTTACAACATGGTAGCGTGCAAGGAAATAACATTTATTACGGTCCTAGCGGACAGGCCAGCAGCACGGCGCGTGGTCGCCATATCGCTATCGGCTGATTCTTAAACGTCAAATTGTCGTTCTTTCGCAAGCACTCCCGCTTCGATGCGACTTGGGTACTGCTTTTTTACTACTTCGGCGCTGTCTTAGCGTGGTGCCGTCCCCATCTAGCAGTTATTCCACTTCCGATCCTTTCGAAAGATAAGCTCGCAACATAAAAAATGGACAGTCAAACACTGTCCATTTTTTATGCTGCGTCGGGGCACACAAAAGAGTTAGCGTCGCGGCTTGTATATTTCGCGGCCCGCCTCATCAATTTGTTGGCGTAAGGCACGTCTCTCATCAGCCGACATTGTTCCTTTTCGGGTATCGCTACGCTCGTCATTTGCACGCCCACCATTATTGGTACGTTCCCGTGAGCGTCCGCGCTCTTGTTTCCCCTCTTGATCTTGCGAGCGATTCCGCTCGTTGTACGCAACCTGCCGGTAACCATCGTTACGATATTGCGATTGCGCAAATACACTAGATGCCGAGATTGACGCAACCCCAAGTAAAAGCATTAAACTAATTTTTTTCAATGTAATATTCATAACCTTATTCTTCCGCAGCACGGTGTACGCATTGTATTTGCATCACACTTGATCGTGTTCAAATTTTAGATTGCTTTACACTGCGCTTGAAGAGCATTTCCGTAAAGGTTGTAACACTTTGTAATGCCTACCCATCGAGATGTACTCGATTCAATTTCTGACGTTACCATAGCGACATGAATACGCCAAATATCTCAAACAAAGAAATAACGCATTCGACCAACTCTCATCAGACCAAGGTATTGGTGGTGGATGATGATTTACGTTTGCGCGACTTGTTACGTCGTTATCTTAGTGAGCAAGGTTTCAACGTCATTACCGCCGAAAACGCGCCCGCAATGAATAAGCTGTGGCTGCGTGAACGCTATGATCTATTGGTACTGGATTTAATGTTACCAGGCGAAGATGGGCTATCAATCTGTCGCCGACTACGTGGCGCAGGTGACAAGACGCCGATCATTATGCTGACCGCCAAAGGTGAAGATGTAGATCGTATCGTCGGCCTAGAAATGGGCGCCGACGATTACCTGGCCAAGCCATTCAATCCACGAGAATTAGTCGCACGTATCAATGCGGTTCTGCGTCGCGTCGGCCCGGATGAAATCCCGGGTGCGCCATCAGAAACACCGCAAACCTTTATCTTTGGTGAATTTGTTCTTGATCTTGCTACCCGCACCCTCAAAAAAAATGACGACACCATCCCACTAACGACCGGAGAATTTTCTGTACTCAAGGTATTCGCCCGCCATGCACGACAGCCGCTATCACGTGAAAAATTGATGGAGCTTGCGCGGGGTCGCGAATATGAAGTCTTTGATCGTAGTTTGGATGTACAAATTTCCCGTTTACGGAAACTAATAGAGCCGGATCCTTCCACGCCGCTGTATATCCAAACCGTCTGGGGCTTGGGTTATGTATTCATTCCCGAAGGTACTGCACGCTAAGTGACGCTGTGTTTAATATGAACTTAAGCCGAGGATGCGACTGAGCGGACTGTTATATAGCTCTACGTCGGTGCCTTGCGTCGATGCTGTATTAACGAGATTGCTCCGTATGGATAACCCGTAATAACTTACACACTATGAGCAATCCATTCCATCGCTTGCCATGGATAAAAAGTGGCCTTTTTTGGCGTACTTTCTTTCTACTCGCTTTTCTCATCGCCGCCAGCATGGCGGCATGGATTGCCAGTTATCAAGTTGTCGAACAACGCCCCCGTGCGAATCAAATTGCGGCGCAAGTTATTTCTGTCGTCACCATCACGCGCGCTGCCCTCACCCATTCTGCGCCGGATTTGCGCCGCGAATTATTGTTTGATCTTGCCAGCAATGAAGGCATACGTATTTACCCCCTCAAAGAAAATGATGTGGTCGAATCACAAGCTGACAACAGCTTGATGCAAGAGATTCAGGCCAATGTACGTATGGGTCTAGGCAAGGAAACGCGCTTCGCGCGTGTCGTCAATGATGTCAACGGCTTTTGGGTAAGTTTTAGCATTGCTGGCGATGAATATTGGTTGATGCTGGATCGCAATCGTGTCGGCGATCATGCTGGTGTGCAATGGCTAGGCTGGGGTGCCGTTACACTGCTGCTTTCACTGCTTGGCGCCATGTTTATTTCGGGCCTGATCAATCAACCTCTGGCCAGACTCACAGCCGCCACGCGTGCTGTTGCAAAAGGGCAGTCGCACGAGCCGTTGCCTGAGTACGGCCCCACCGAAATTCGCGAGACCAATCATAGTTTTAATCAGATGGTAGACAATCTCGAGCGCATGGAATCCGATCGTACCGTCGTACTGGCCGGTATTTCGCATGACTTGCGTACGCCACTTGCACGCATGCAGCTGGAAGTTGAAATGGCCGGCTTACCGGACGCAGCGCGTATCGGCATGCAGTCTGATCTCGAGCAAATGGATGCCATTATTGGTCAGTTTCTAGACTATGCCAAACCGGTCGATACCAGTCAATTTTCTACGGTTGACTTGAGTGCACTATTACAGACTGTTGTAAGCGAAATAGGACGTTTGTCAGATGTACGGATTAACAGTGTCATAGACCAAAACCTGAAAATACGCGGCAATGCAACGGATCTGCAGCGCATCATTAACAACTTGATCGAAAATGCCAGACGCTATGGCAAAGCAGCTTCACGCGACTATGTGGAAATCGATCTCGACTGTCATGCAGAAGGAGGCAATATCGTGATGACATTGGCAGACCATGGCACTGGTGTCCCAAAAACAGAGATCGAGCGGCTTTTGCGCCCATTTACGCGAATGGATCATGCACGCGGACAAGCTAATGGTGCAGGACTGGGGCTTGCTATTATCGATCGCATCGTCAACCGCCATGATGGCGTACTGCATCTGCAAAATCGCCAAGGTGGCGGGCTGGAAATCAGCGTCACATTCAAAAGCGCATGAAAATAATACGGCGGAGACTGAATACCATCAGGCGAAAATTTACCGCCCTCATGGTTGGATAAAGCGAGGACATCCCTCGTTCTCGTACCTCTCTATACTCGCATCGCAGACGTAAAAATGCCCATGATCGAAAGATACATGGGCATTTTCAAAATCACCGTGATAAAAACTCGCTGCACTTTTTCTATTTGCTTGCCAAGTTTATTACCTTACTTTTGACAGTAAGTTTGTGTTCATTTCCTGCGACTACTTGTAGTGAAATGCTTATTTTTATTTTGAATCTTTTACTTCAACCACGACACCCTCGATCACATCGCCCTGCGACGAACGCTTACCGTAAGGGTCTCCATGATGAAACTGGCGTGCTTTCGCCGCCTTGCGTTTTTTAAACAGCAACACCGGAATCAACAACCAGCTCAGCAACAGCACAGAAACGACAACAACCATCCCGATCATCAGAGCCAAGCCTAAAACCAACCATGCGAGCAAACGGGAGAAAAATCCGCCTGATTGACTGCGACGAAACATCTGCTGCCAACCTTGTGCTTGTTGATTAAAAAAATATGATGCCATGCTGATACCACTCCTGTCTTTTGTCTGTGCCTTATCGAGGCTTGCTGCTTCTGCTACATACCGGACGCGATACGGTTATCGTCATCCTATTGTCATCATCCGTTAATCTGCTACACATTGCAATACGCACACGTCCGCATATACCCATCTGTCGCGATCAACTTGAAAATATTGCAGAAAAGTTATGAGCCTGATAACTGCACTAATAATTGCACAGATACTCGCGCGCTAATACGCGCGGTTAATCGTACGATTATTCGTGATGGCCCCCGGTGATCGGACCTTCTTTAAACAGTGCCTCACGTAGTTCATGATCCATCTTTGGATCACGTCTGCGTATCCATTCCAGCACCATCGCAGCGTGTTCTTTTTCCTCGTCGCGATTGTGTTCAAGAATTTTTTTCAGCTCCGGATCGGTTGCAGCATCCACGCGCTGGTTATACCAATCCACTGCTTCCAACTCTTCCATCAAGGACGTAATCGCCCTATGCATGTCCATGGTCTCGGCCGACAATTTATCGACTGGTTCGTGATAGCCTTCATTCGACATGCTATTCCTTTCAGTTTATGGGGACATTGATAATCACCCGTCTTACTTCAAATACAAGATACGTCAGTTGATGGCACTCGACCACTGCGACCATCCTCGCGTGCGACTCTTTTTCTTAAATTGGTATCAAGTGAGGAAATTCAAGTCAAAAATTACAGGATCAAGCAAATTAAAACAGACTAATACCAGTAGACACCCTTCTGGCACCAACGTCATCAGGTTTTATTCTCCGTGACAAGTCCTTATTCGCAAGCGTAAATCAACACCACGGCCTCAGCTGCGATCCCCTCTTCTCGCCCCAGATAACCCAGTTTTTCGTTCGTCTTGGCTTTGATATTCACCTGCCCGATGGTTACGCATAAATCTTCAGCCACATTTGCAATCATCTGCGGGATATGCGGCGCCATCTTCGGTTGTTGCGCAATGATGGTCGCATCGACATTGCCAACTCGATAGCCCGCTGCGTCCAAGCGCTTGAGCGTCTCACGTAACAACAGGCGTGAATCAGCACCGGCGAATGCCTCGGCCGTGTCGGGGAAATGTCGGCCTATATCACCCAAAGCTGCCGCTCCAAACAAGGCATCGGTAATTGCATGTAACAGCACATCCGCATCCGAATGTCCCAGCAAACCAGTGGCGTGGGGAATCGTGACGCCGCCAATAATCAATTTACGACCTGCCACCAATGCGTGACAGTCATAACCTTGTCCAATACGAAACGGCATGCTCGTCATTGCAGACTGACTCATCGAACTTCCTTTAAAAATAATTCTGCCAACGCGATATCGTGTGCCAATGTCACTTTGAAATTGCGTGAGCTACCTTCCACCAGTTTAGGCTGCAGGCCTAGAGCCTCGATCGCACTTGCTTCATCTGTCACGTTCTCGGCAGTTTCCAGTGCTCGTAACAGCAGCGCATAGTCAAACATTTGCGGCGTTTGCGCTGCCCATAATTGCTCGCGTGGCACCGTCATCTCGATACGCTCATCGCCATTTGCGCGTTTGATCGTATCGACAATCGGTAACGCTAATAAACCACCTACGTCGTCGTCATGCAATGCGCGTATCAATTTTTCCACCAACTCTAAGGTCAAGCCGGGACGCGCGGCGTCATGTACCAAAATGCGATCATCATCCTCAACTAAATCGCGGATTGCATGCAAGCCGTTCAATACTGAGGCTTGCCGCGAGCTGCCACCCACCCGCAGCACCGTTAAATTTGGATGCTGCTCGGCATTGCCAAAAATTGCATCGATATAACCGTCATCAGCGCTGACGACGACAAAAGTGTGTGCAATCGAGGGCGTATCGGCAAAGGTATCGAGAACATGTTGCAACATTGGCTTACCAGCGATAGGCAGGTATTGTTTAGGGACATCGCGCTCCATGCGCGCGCCAACGCCAGCGGCTGGGATCAGCGCAAAATATCGCGGTGACATCATGGTCTTAACAATGAAAAATACATGGTGCGCTCTGTTTTTTGGAATCGGTATTGTAATTGCGCACGCGCCTGAAGGAAGGCAGGGCTTGGTTTATAATCGCACCAACCTTTTTCACTGTCAATTCGCTTATACGGTCGACAGCATGCCGGATCACATTCTGGCTCGTTGACTGAGCTGCTCTCCGATCGATTGGCGGGCTCATTACCGTATAGGTCCTATTGATCACTTTGACATATTTCATGTCGCCCTTTGATGTCATTTGATCTAAAAAAAGCTCTCCCCAAGCCCGCCTCCCGTTTTGCCCTGCCTGCCGTACACGGTTCGGCGGATGCGTATGTGCTAGCGCAAGCCGCGATCGCGCTGAAGTCGCAGCAACGCATGCTGACTGTAGTCGTTGCCAGCGCCAGCGACGCGCAACGCTTGCTGGCTGAGATTCCCTGGTTTGGCCAAGGTGCAGACGAGCTTCAGGAAGATTTACAACAGCGCGCTCAGCAGAACCCGCCGCCGGCGTCGCCGCAAAAACTGCGCTGCCATTTGTTGCCGGATTGGGAAACCCTGCCGTACGACGCATTTTCACCCCATCAGGATTTAGTCTCGGAGCGTTTGGCAACGCTGTATGAAGTACTCAATGGCCAATGTGATGTCTTGATCGTGCCAGCCACCACCGCGCTAGTACGGATGGCGCCACCGGCCTTTCTCGCCTCGTATACGTTCTTCTTCAAACAAGGCGAAAAGCTGGATGAGGCCAAGCTCAAAGCACAGTTGCAACTAGCTGGCTACAATCCCGTCAAGCAAGTAATGTCGCCGGGAGAATATTCGGTGCGCGGCGGCTTGATCGACATTTTTCCTATGGGCGCAGTATTGCCATACAGGATTGATCTGTTCGGCGACACCATCGATACCATTCGCACCTTCGATGCCGATTCGCAGCGCTCACTGTATCCAGTCAAAGAAGTGCGCCTGCTGCCTGCGCGTGAATTTCCGATGGATGAAGAAGCGCGCACCGCTTTTCGTGGTCGCTGGCGTGAAGTATTCGAAGGTGACCCGAGCCGATCTAGTATCTATAAAGATATAGGTAATGGCATTGCATCGGCCGGTATCGAATATTATCTGCCGCTGTTTTTCGAGCAAACAAATACCTTGTTCGACTATCTGCCAGCGCAAACGACGTTTGCATTAATCGGCGATATCGATGCCGCAATCAAGCGCTTCTGGGCCGATACCTTATCACGATACAACTTTCTAAAATCTGATCGAGAACGCCCTCTGCTGGCGCCTGAGCAGATTTTCCTCAGCGATGAAAATTTTTTCACGCTCGCCAAGCCATACGGCCGCTGGATCATTCAACGTGAAAATGCTGACACAGAAGGCGCTGCCTCCGAATTATCGTCAGCCTTACCCAACATTGCAGCCAATCGTCGTGCCGACGATCCACTCACCAATCTACGTGCATGGCTACTAAAGACAGACAAGCGCGTAATGATCTGTGCCGAAACCAACGGTAGACGCGAGACGCTGCAACAGTACTTTAACGAATACGATTTGCCGCTTACCTTATGCAATGGGTTTGCCGATTTCAGCACGGCTTCCGACAAGCTCATGCTGGGCGTTGCCCCTATGCATGCCGGTTTTGCGTTGGAAGACTTCGCCTTTGTTACTGAAATTGAATTATTTACCGGTTCTGGTCGCCGCGTCGGCGGTAAAAAGCAAGAAGGCGCAACCCAGGTCGAAGCCATGGTGCGCGATCTGTCTGAACTCAAGATCGGCGACCCGGTGGTGCATATCAATCACGGCATCGGACGCTACATGGGCTTGACCAGCATGGATCTGGGCGAAGGCGAAACCGAATTTCTGCATCTGGAATACGCAAAAGATACCAAGCTGTACGTACCAGTCTCGCAGCTCCATGTCATCTCGCGCTACTCCGGTGCCTCGCCAGAAGATGCGCCACTCCATGCGCTTGGCTCCGGACAATGGGAAAAAGCCAAACGTCGCGCTGCCGAGAAAGTCCGTGATACCGCTGCAGAGTTACTGAATCTATACGCGCGCCGTGCTTTGCGCCAAGGCCACAGCTTTGAATATTCGGCCCACGATTACGACGCTTTTGCAGAAAGTTTCGGTTTCGAGGAAACGCCTGACCAAGCTGCCGCCATCAACGCAGTGATTCAAGATATGACCAGCGGCAAGCCGATGGACAGATTGATTTGCGGTGACGTCGGTTTTGGCAAAACGGAAGTGGCATTGCGTGCTGCCTTTGTCGCGGTGCTCGGCGGTAAGCAAGTGGCGATTCTGGCGCCAACCACTTTGCTGGCAGAACAACATGCGCAGACGTTTACTGATCGCTTCGCTGATTGGCCGGTACGTATTGCCGAGCTTTCGCGTTTCCGCAGCGGCAAAGAAATCACACATGCAATTAAAGGCATGGCCGATGGCACGTTGGACATCGTAATCGGCACGCACAAGCTATTGTCAAACGACATCAAGTTCTCACGCCTCGGACTGGTCATCATTGATGAAGAACATCGTTTCGGCGTACGTCAAAAAGAAACGCTGAAAGCACTGCGCGCCGAAGTCGATGTATTGACACTGACAGCGACACCGATCCCACGCACGTTGGGAATGGCACTGGAAGGTTTGCGAGATTTTTCGATCATTGCAACGGCTCCACAAAAACGGCTCGCCATCAAAACTTTCGTACGCGGTGAAAACAGCTCAGTGATACGCGAAGCCTGTCTGCGTGAATTAAAACGCGGCGGTCAAATTTACTTCCTGCACAACGAAGTGGACACGATCGAAAACCGCAAGGCGATGCTGGAAGAACTGATGCCAGAGGCACGCATCGCTGTCGCGCATGGCCAATTACACGAGCGCGATCTGGAAAAAATCATGCGTGATTTTGTCGCGCAACGATATAACATTTTACTGTGTACCACCATCATTGAAACCGGTATCGACGTACCGACGGCCAATACCATCATCATGCATAGAGCCGACAAGTTTGGCCTCGCACAATTGCATCAATTACGGGGACGCGTCGGTCGCTCGCATCATCAAGCTTATGCCTACTTATTGGTCAATGATGTGCAAAGTCTGACTAAATTAGCGCAACGCCGTCTCGACGCGATTCAGCAAATGGAAGAACTCGGCAGCGGTTTTTACCTCGCGATGCACGATTTGGAAATTCGTGGTGCCGGCGAAGTGCTAGGTGATAACCAGTCCGGCGAGATGACCGAGATTGGCTTTCAACTCTATTCAGATATGTTAAACGAAGCGGTGCGCTCACTGAAGAACGGCAAAGAACCCGACCTCGCTGCACCGTTGGCAACCACGACAGAAATAAATCTGCACGTGCCCGCCCTATTGCCAAGTACGTATTGCGGTGATGTGCACGAACGGCTATCGATCTACAAACGCCTCGCCAACTGTAAAACGCAGGATAAGGTCAACGATTTACAGGAAGAATTGATTGATCGTTTCGGCAAATTACCGGATGCCGCGCAGGCACTGATAGAGACACACAGGCTACGGGTGGCTGCGATTCCGGCGTGCATCATCAAAATTGATGCACATGCAGAATCGGCGACCTTGCAGTTTGAGCCTAATCCGCCTATCGATGCGATACGCATCATCGAGTTGATTCAAAAAAACCGTCATATCAAACTAAATGGGCAAGACAAGTTGCGCATCACCGCAAATATGCCAGATCTGGCAGCACGCGTGATGCAAGTAAAATTGACGATACGTTTGCTACTGGATGAGAAAAAGTGATCGTATTTAAATGGCAAAAATTCGCTGAATTGTTACACTAATCCATGACTCAAAATTTAATTCTGCAAGGTCTATCGGTTGATCGGGGCGCGATAGAAGAACTTGCAAGCCTGGTCCAAGTTGCAAGCGTGCACGCCATCACACCATTGATCTATCGCTGTGAAGACGCGCAGATCGATGCGGCCTGCAAAGCCAAGCTTACGCAACGAGCGTTCGAACTCGGACTAGACTATGCGCTAGTCGATTCCGACCACACCTTGTCTGATTTTAAACTGGTCGCAATGGACATGGACTCGACGCTGATCACAATTGAGTGCATAGATGAAATCGCCGACATGCACGGATTAAAACCACAAGTCGCGGCCATCACCGAAGCCACCATGCGTGGTGAAATTGCGTTTAGCGACAGCCTAAGCCGCCGCGTCGCCCTGCTGAAGGGTCTCGATGCGGATGCGTTACAGCGCGTGTATGACGAGCGCCTACAGCTTTCTCTGGGGGCAGAAAAAATGCTCAATGGTATCAAAGCTGCCGGCATTAAAACGCTGCTCGTGTCAGGCGGTTTCACATTTTTTACTGATCGCATCAAACAACGACTTGGCCTTGATTACAGCCATGCGAACCAGCTCGAAATCCGAGATGGAAAACTGACGGGGCGCGTGTTGGGCGGCATCGTCGATGGGCAAGAAAAAAAGCACACCGTCGAGCGAGTTTGCAAAGAATTAGGAATTTCTCCACATCAGGCGATTGTCATCGGAGATGGCGCCAACGATTTACAAATGATGAAATTAGCAGGTCTTTCGATCGCTTTTCGCGCAAAACCGGTGGTACGCGAGCAGGCCGATATTGCCTTCAATTTTGTTGGCTTGGATGGTGTATTACACCTATTCCCGCTCTAAAAATATCTGCATGAAATTCAAGTAACACAAAGTAAAAATACCCCAGAAATCCCGTCAACGTTCTAGATTATCGTTTCTGAAGTGTGTGTGCATCACAGAACAAATACGCTTTGTCAATCACGCATATGCTACATTCCAAATTGATCGGTGCAGCAGATTTCTCTTGTTTCAGAATACTGATGTCGGCTGATGCTCAAGCTCGCTTTAGCATTCCCTGTTAAATTTCACTTTCCACATTATTTTTGCCTGGAGTTTTGATGAATGCAGCTAAACTAATTGGCGTCATATTGATCGTAGCTGGGGTACTTGGCTTGGTCTACGGTAGTTTTAGCTACACCAAGGAAACGCACCAAGCAAAGTTAGGCCCATTGCAATTCGAGCTTAAGGAAGAAGAGACAATTAACATTCCTATTTGGGCGAGTGTGGCGTCGATCGCAGCAGGTAGTCTGCTGCTTTTATTTGGCAATAAAAAAGGATGAAAATGAATCAAGAAGTTGTATTTGACAGCAGCTTGCAGTCAGCAAAAAATCTGGCGTGGTGGTTATATATCGCGCACGCAGCAAGTTTGATATTTTCGCTTGGCATGTTTTCTTTTATCCCGTTAATCATTAACTACGTCAAGCGTGGTGATGCAATTGGGACTTTTGTGTATAGCCACCATAGCTGGCAGATCAGATCATTTTGGTGGTATTTGATATGGATGGTGATCGGTAGCGTGCTGTTTGCGACGGTGATCGCGATACCCGTGGCATTTTTGGTGTGGGGTGTCGCTTGGTTATGGAAACTGTATCGCCTGATCAAAGGTATCGTCGATCTAAACGACAACCGAACCATGCCGTCGTGATCGGTTGCATGAAACAAGACGTCGTTTACACGTCGTACCGTCCGTAATAAAAAAGCATCCATCAGGATGCTTTTTTATTACCGAAATGCTTTCAAAGATTAAACCTCGAGCTTGGCGAGTGCTTGAGCAAGATCGGCGATGAGATCATCGCTGTCCTCCAATCCAATATTCAATCGCACAAGCTGTCCTTGATGCGGCCAATTATTGCGCATCCCTGCCATCCGGTAAGGAACGCACAAGCTGTTGACACCACCCCAGCTAAAGCCGATTTTGAATAACTTCAAACTGTCGACGAAACGATCAGTCTGTATTTCACTGTATTTCGGATCGAATAAAATCGAAAACAGACCGCCTGCGCCAGTAAAATCTCTCTGCCATAAGTCGTGACCAGGACATTCCGGCAAAGCAGGATGCAAGACCGTTGCGATCTCCGCTCTGCTTTGCAACCAAGTCGCCACTTTTCGCGCTGCGACATCATGCGCGTCGAAGCGCAACTTCATTGTCGGCAAACTACGCAAAACTAAATATGCATCGTCGGCACCGACCCCGAATCCAAAACGCATGTGCGCGTTTTCCAGTCTCCGATTCAGTGCTGCGTCACGTGTGACGACAGCCCCCATTAAGACGTCAGAGCCACCGGATTGATATTTAGTCAGTGCTTGCATCACGATATCGACGCCGAGATCAAAAGCGCGCAACGCCAGCCCGGCAGACCACGTATTGTCCAAAGCAACCAGCACATTTCTATTGTGTGCAGCGGCGCAAATTGCCGGCAGATCAGGCACTTCCATCGATACCGAACCCGGCGCTTCAGTCCAAATCAGTGTGGTGTTGTCTTGGATCAGTTCAGCAATGTCAGCGCCAATCAAAGGATCGTAATAACGCACCGCAATGCCAAAATCTTTGGACAGCCAATCCGCCAAATCACGATTTGGGTTGTAGACGTTATCCGGAATCAGGACATCGTCGCCAGCTTTTAAAAAGGCAAAGTCCACCATCGCAATTGCCGCTAAACCGCTGGGCGCCAATACACAATGCTTACCGTCTTCAATCGCGGCTAGACGTGCTTCTAAGGTGAAAGTGGTGGGAGTGCCGTGCAATCCATAGGTATAGCCGCTTTTATCCTGCCAGTTGCGAGAGCGCATGCTGGCGACATCTTTGAACAGTACGGTTGATGCGTGGTGTACTGCCTGTGGGAAGGCGGCAAATCCATCTGGCGCGACGTACTCATTGTGAATCAAAGCGGTCGTTAACGACAATTGATTCGATGCTTGCTTCGATGATTGATCGGCCACACCTTCCTCCAAATTACTGCGCTCGCTTCACACATCCGCCTACGATTGTATCGATGCTTATGCGTTCTGTATCAAAGTGACTATTTTGATCGAATGCTCAGAATAGTTTTAGGTTTCTGCCCATAAGTCATGCGCATCGGCAGTCGTTATTTTGACATCGAGAAACTCACCAACTTTGTATTTGATATGTGGTTCATACGGTGCTTTGACATACACGACGCCGTCAATCTCTGGCGCATCCGCACCGGACCGTGCAGTCGCTTCGCCATTGCGACCTACTTCATCTACCAATACGCGCATAGTCTTACCAACTTTTGCCTGCAAACGCTTCTTAGAAATCTCTTCTTGCAGCAACATCACGCGGCCGCGACGCTCTTCCCGCACTTCTTCTGGTACCGCATCGGGCAAATTGTTTGCGGTAGCACCTTCTACTGGCGAATAAGCAAAGCAACCCAAACGATCGATTTCAGCTTCTTTCAAGAAATCGAGTAAATATTCGAATTCTGTTTCTGTTTCGCCCGGAAAACCGGCAATGAAAGTTGAACGTATCGTCAGATCAGGGCACATAGCGCGCCATGTTTGAATACGTTCGATATTTTTCTCGCCGCTAGCCGGACGCTTCATGCGTTTAAGTACATCTGGATGCGCATGCTGCAGCGGCACATCCAAATACGGCAAGATTTTCCCATCGGCCATCAACGGCATGATCTGATCCACGTGCGGATACGGATAAACATAATGTAAGCGGACCCACGCACCGTACGGAGCAGCCAACTCACCCAATGCTTCGACCAGTTGCGTCATATGGGTTTTGACCGGTCTACCATTCCAGAATCCCATGCGGAATTTGACATCGACGCCATAAGCACTGGTGTCCTGCGAAATCACCAGCAATTCTTTGACGCCTGCTTTGAACAGATTTTCCGCCTCCATCATCACATCAGCAATCGGGCGTGACACGAGATCGCCACGCATCGACGGAATAATGCAAAAACTGCAGCGATGATTGCAACCTTCCGAAATTTTCAAATAGGCAAAATGCTTGGGCGTGAGTTTGATCCCTTGTGGCGGTAGCAAATCCAAGAACGGTGCGTGCGGTTTCGGCATATGTATATGCACCGCATCCATCACCTCTGCCAGTGCATGCGGGCCTGTCACCGCCAATACTTTCGGATGCACTTTTTGGATGATGTCATCACCGTTCGCATCTTTCTTTGCGCCCAGACAACCGGTGACAATCACTTTGCCGTTTTCATGTAACGCTTCGCCAATTGCATCTAACGATTCTTGTACCGCGGCATCGATAAAGCCGCAGGTGTTGACGATCACCAGATCGGCGCCATCGTATGATTTTGCCGTGTCGTAGCCTTCAGCTCGCAACTGGGTCAGTATCTGTTCTGAATCGACCAGAGCCTTCGGGCATCCGAGTGAAACGAAGCCGATTTTTGGTGTTGCCGAAGTTACGTTGGTCATGGTGAAGTGTGAAAACAGGAATACAGAAATAGGAAGAAAAAAATAGAAATGCAGCCAAGGCGCTATTGTACCTTGTCACACCACTTACGCGCTCTGTTGTCGTCCATCGCGATGGCGATCTGAACTGATATTACGCCAAATAAAGCGAGTGCCTTTATCGTCGGTCCGAGCACCGAGAAATAATTAACTATTTTGCTCGGATGAGTCGAATGGGAATGCATCCAACATGTTTTGCGAATGCTCCTGCATTTGTGCTTGCATCTGCACAAACAGGTTTTTACTTTGTTCAATGTAGTTGCTCATCATGCCCTGCATCAACGGACCTTGGACATTCATGAATTGCGTCCACATCTCCGGGCTAACTGCTTTCCCCTCATAAACACTAGCGGACTTATCGACCAAATTATCTTGTATGTCGTTAAACGCTTGTATGCTTTGCTCCAGATAAGACCCCAGCATGCTTTGCGCCGCATGTCCGTAATAGCGGATGATCTGCAGCAAAGCGGTGCTGGAAAACAAGGGATCACCGCTAGCCTCCTCTTCCAAAATGATCTGCAACAGTATGCTGCGTGTCAGGTCTGTACCAGATTTTGCATCGATGACGTTAAAAGGCTCGCTCACCATCACCAATTGTTTGATATCAGCGAGTGTGATGTAAGCGCTCGTTTGGGTATCGTACAAACGACGATTCGGATACTTTTTGATCAAGCGCTCAGTATTTTTTTTATTGATCGTCATTTTTGATTTCAGACTGCCGTCATTTCAGTAATTGCTCTCGCACTGTGCATCGCAACAAATAATTATCAAAACGATAATTCAATGCGAGAAATAATCCATTATTTTAATATAAAACATAAACTTACAAAAAATATGGCGCGAATACAAAAATATTGCATTGCCACAAATAGTATTCAAGTATTGCAGCTGTTTAGATTTTCAACCCAAATACCGAGACGCAGGTGTACGCAGCCGTCTAAATTTTCATAACGACGCAAAGTACCCTTAATTTGCTTGCAACCTGCTTATCTTCGCGTGATGATGATTCACACATCGTTTTTTCCCGTAAGGTTATATGGGTCTTACACGTTCTGCTTTAATTACCATTTAATTTTTCATATCGCTCACACGGTATTTCTACATGTACATTGTTATTGTTGCCTGGATCTACGTCGTCTTTATGATGTCGGTCACCGAAAAAAATGCCGTCGCCGGCATCATGACCTTTCTGCTATATGGCTTGGTGCCAGTTGGCATTTTGTTTTATCTGATGCGCAGCGGCAAACGCAGACGCATAATTCAAGAGCGACAACGTCAAGAACAATTAGCGCGGCAGGAAAAACGCACCGAGGTTGACTGATCAGAGAGGTAAGAAGCAGTGAAGAGCGCGTTGGTGGCCAACTTGATCAGCGCATTATCTGAGCCAAATAAAACTAGCCATGCGACCAGTTACGCCATCTCTACGAAACGAATAAAACCGTTGTGGCGAGCTGACCGTACAGTCATTACCGCCCGTCACTCGGACAATACCCGCGCGCAGCAAAATATCACGTGCAAGGCTGTAAATATCGGCTTGATATTTCCCTGGCCTCGCTTCGATTTTTTTAAACGCGTGCGAGGCAGTTGGGAAACGAGTGACAAACGCCTCCAGCACATCCGCTCCTACTTCGAACTGCTGCGGCCCAATTGCCGGGCCTAGCCATGCCAGCAGCTCTTGCCCTCCGGCATTGCGCATCTGCATCGCGGTATTTTCGAGTACGCCCGCAGCCAAACCGCGCCAACCGGCGTGCGCAGCGGCGACGACACGGCCAGCGGTATCGGTTAATAAAACAGGAAGGCAGTCCGCGGTCAAAATCGCACAGACCACACCGGCTTGCGTAGTAAAGCTGGCATCTGCTTGTGGTAAAGCGTCAGCCGCGGTCCACGCACCGGCATCGATCACATCACAGCCGTGCACTTGATTCAGCCATACAGGCTGTGCCGGCAAATGTCGCGCGATTTGTGCGCGATTCGCACGTACATGGTCAGCGTCATCGCCCACATGCAAACCAAGATTCAAACCTAGCGCACCGGCACCGTCGCCGTAGGGGGCGACACTATTACCGCACGCACGCGTGCTAGCGAGTGTACCGACCTTTGGCAAGGATTGGCCCCACTGTGGCAGTATCAGCTCCATGACAAAACTACTTGATCAAGCATCAAAATATGAGGTGCGAAGTGATAGTGAGAGCAAAAGAAAAACAAAACAAAAAAAATTAAAAAGATTGAATCCCTGCTTGCAATAACAAATCAGCAAAATCTTGTGGTAATTCGGTGGTCCACTCCATTTCGGCACCGGTCGCTGGATGAACTAAGCCTAAGCGACGAGCATGGAGGGCTTGGCGTGGGAAAACGACGGTTAAATGTTGCTTGCCGTATAAAGAGTCACCAACCAAAGGAAATCCCAAGGACTGCATATGTACACGAATTTGATGAGTACGCCCTGTTTCCAGCTGACACATCATCAAACTCACCGGACGCCTATCAATCATCCCGGTTGCCAAGCGCGTGAAATGCGTGACCGCAGTTTTAGCGGTTAAATTTTCAGAAACGGCCATTTTGATACGATCACGTGGATGACGCCCAATAGCTGCATCTACAGTACCGGAGGCGTTAGGGGTGCCCCATACCAACGCAAGATATTGGCGTTTAACGGTACGCGCTTGCAATTGACGTACCAAATCGGTGTGCGCGATCAAGGTCTTCGCCACGACCATCAAACCACTGGTGTCTTTGTCTAACCTATGTACGATACCGGCGCGGGGCACACCAGAAATCGGCGGAAAGTAGTGCAATAGTCCATTGAGTAAGGTGCCAGACCAATTGCCGGCGGCCGGATGCACCACCAAGTCAGCTGGCTTATCGATCACCAAAATCTCTGCATCCTCATACACAATCGCCAGATCCATCGCCTCGGCTTTAAAAGCCTCTTCTTCGGGTGCGGGTTGCGGATGGACTACCACTGTCTCGTCACCATACATCGTCATCTTGTTACGGGCGACTTCCCCATCGACCGAGACATGACCCGCCTCTATCCATTGCTGGAGGCGACTACGTGAATACTGGGGAACCAGCGTTCCCAACACCTTGTCAAGACGAATACCGCACGCATCTGCATTTAAAGATAACGCGATAACAGGAAGTTCTGCTACAGTTTCGTCGATCTCGTCCAAGCCATCGAAATCGGTGTCAATCGGCATATTATTCAAAATTGGCGTTTCGCTTGAGTTCACTGCAAGTCCCATCGGCTATAATCATTCATTGTCCAGCGGCATCCTCGCAAATCACATGCAAAAACACATACTAAAAATTTCCCTACTGACCTTGACCCTGTTCTTATCCGGTTGCAGCCTGCTGCCAGACAAGATTGACGAAACCAAAGGCTGGTCACCATCGAGATTATACTCGGAGGCGCAAGAAGAAATGCGCTCTGGTGGATATGAGCGCGCCGTCGATCTGTTTGAGAAGCTCGAATCACGCTATCCATTCGGCACTTATGCTCAACAAGCACAGATGGAAATCGCTTACGCGTATTACCGTCAAAATGATCAGCCACAAGCACTAGCAGCAGTGGAGCGCTTCATTAAGCTGCATCCTGATCATCCTAATGTCGACTACATGTATTATTTACGTGGTTTGATCAACTTCAATGATCAGAAGAGTATTTTTGATTTTATTTCGCACCAAGATCCGACTGAACGCGATCCTAAAGCGGCGCGTGAAGCTTTCGATTCTTTCAAACTGCTGACTGAAAAATTTCCTAACAGCAAATATGCACCAGACTCTGCCGCACGCATGGTGTATTTGGTCAACGCGATGGCACAATACGACGTCCACGTAGCCAACTACTACTATCGGCGTGGTGCCTATCTGGCAGCAGCCAATCGCGCCCAAGACGCGATCAAAAATTATCAGGGCGCACCTGCAGTAGAAGAAGCCTTGTACATTTTGATGAAGTCATACGAATCCTTAGGTCTGCCAAAAATGCGCGATGATACCGAGCGTGTTTTAAGAGCGAATTTCCCTAACAGTGTGTATTTCACTGGCGGCCCGAAAAAAGAAAAACCTTGGTGGCAAATCTGGTAACAAGATATGTCAGTATAAAAAAACCTCGCATTGAAAAATGCGAGGTTTTTTATTGTCTATTTTTGCAATCAATCTTGCTGGCGACGACGAAATATCCAAGATGAAGCACTAGCCGTTTCGCTCGAAGCTTCTGCAACATAAGCATAGCCATCCACATTGAAAGATTTTAATTTCTCAGGGTGAGTGATGCCCTTCACTGCTGCATATCGTGCCATCAAGCCACGCGCGCGTTTGGCATGAAATGAAATAATCTTATATTTTCCATTCTTCCAATCTTGAAATACGGGGGTAATCACGGGGACTGCTAAAGATTTCACCTGCACGACTTTAAAATACTCTTCCGACGCTAGATTGATCAATGCTGCAGACTTGTGGTCGCTAACGACCTGATTCAATTTATTGGTTACTTGGTCAGCCCAAAACGCATATAAATCCTTGCCACTAGGATTCGCCAGCTTGGTACCCATTTCCAAGCGATATGCTTGCATCAAATCCAGTGGTCGCAACACACCATACAAACCGGATAAAATCCGGATATGCGATTGGGCGTAATTAAGTTGGCGCGCGTTCAAAGTCGCGGCGTGCAAACCTTCATAGACATCACCATTAAATGCCAGCATCGCTTGCTTCGCATTTTTTAAGGTGGATTTTTTTGACCAATCGGCATAGCGATGCGCATTCAACACCGCAAGCCGATCAGAGATATGCATCAACTCGGCGATTCGAGCGGGCGAATATTCCCGTAGAATCGCGATCAATTCAGCAGAGTTTTTCATGAAATCTGGTTGTGTCGCTATTTCTGTATGCGCCGGCGTTTCATAATCAAGCGTTTTGGCAGGCGATAAAACAATCAACATATGTACTTTCGAACTAAAGAATCTTGTCTATGATACCTAAGCTAGCAAAGCGCATCGTGCTCGACACGAATGTGTGTCTCGACTTGTTTGTGTTCCGCGATGCGCGCTGGGCACTGCTGCTGGACGGGTTAAAAACAGGCGCGCTGGTTGCCATTACGCGCGACGATTGTCGCACCGAATGGCAGTTAGTCTTGCGCTATGAGCATTTGAAGTTGGACGACGAGACGAGAGTTAGCGTCGCCAGCGAATTTGACGCATTAATACAATGCGAGCCCACACTGCAATCTGATATGGCGAGCGTCAAACTACCGATCTGCAAAGATAAAGATGATCAAAAATTTCTGGAGTTGGCGCGTGATGCAAAAGCATCGGTATTAATCACAAAAGACAAAGCTTTGCTAAAGCTCGCTCGAAAAACACAACGTGATGGACTGTTTGCGATTATGACGCCAGATCTTTGGTTGAAAACAGCGCTCAATGAAAACCAAGACGACCTGACACGCCAAGATCAGGCGCACACATAAGGTGATGTTTGCTCCAGCAATATGTCCTGTAAACGTCTGCGCATAACTCTGTCATCATTAATTTTCTGATTTTCTGCCGCCCACTTGAGGCGGAAAGAAAAGGTAATCTGGGATCGTTCTAGCGTTTTATCTTTGCAGTTACGAATCAGATAAGTCAAGTTGCGGTCACGCAAATCAAAATACCACTGCCCTGGCGCTACCTTCCCCGCCTCTGGGCCAAATAACTCACCCGCATAATTTTTTGGCTTCTGCTCTAACCAGTTCATCGGGTTCACACCGACAAAATATTTGGCGTCGTTTTTGCGATGCTGCTCGATCAGATTATTAACCTTCAAGCGCAACTGATGACGCAACAGATTTGCGGTTGCATCGACCTTTTGTTTTTCTACTGTCCGCTGCAAGCGATCGAGTGCTTGAAACAAGAAATATACAGATCCGACAATAACAACAACAGTAATCAAAATTTTTGCGTATTTCAGATGGCCAGTTTTTGGCTTTAATCTATCAATAAAGTCCATCAATGGCCCAACGTTTTTCTAGATAATTCGGCATTTACAATAATTTTCTATTCATTCGTGAGACAACACAAACAATTACGCTGCTGGTGGCCAGCAAATTAGTCGCTACACATGCTTGGCAACAACACTCAAGGCTACGCGAGCAAGCTGTATTTTATGTCGTAACGTCGATTTAATTTGGATAATCCGTATTTATCTATGCCGATTAAGCTGAAGCCATGCAAAATACGCGCGCTCATTTCCGCTGATGTATAGTCATTGCATTCCACTTCTTCTCATTGTCCCATGTCTACTGAACTACAAGCCTCGCGCCAAGATTCAACTTTAATCCTAACCATCTCCAACCCAGGAGCAAAAAATGCGCTGCATCCCGATATGTTTGCCGCCGCAGTAGAAACTCTTTCCACCGCAGAACGCGATGATTCCATCCGTGCAGTGATACTGACCGGTGCCGATGGTTTTTTTTGCGCTGGCGGTCATTTACATAAACTGCTCGACATGCGTGCTCAGAAAACCGCAGATCAAGCGGATGCGGTCGACCGATTAAGCGGTTGGATAGAAGCCATCCGCGACTGTCCAAAGCCGGTTATTGCGGCAGTCGACGGTGCAGCGGCTGGCGCTGGATTTTCGCTCGCACTTGCTTGTGACATCATCGTCGCCGGCAACTCGGCAAAATTTATGATGTCCTACACCAACATTGGATTAACGCCAGATGGCGGTGCTTCTTGGTTCTTGACACAGGCTTTACCGCGGCAACTCGCCATGGAAATTCTAATCGATGGCAAAGCCATTTCGGCCTCACGCTTGCATGATCTCGGCGTCGTCAATAAGCTAACTGCCGATGGGGCTGCGTTGGATACCGCCTTGCAATGGGCGGATGAAATTGCGCAGCGCTCACTGAATGCGATCGATCGGATCAAATCCTTGGTGCGTGAAGCCGGCGAAAACTCATTAACCAAACAGTTTGCTGCGGAACGACTGCATTTTGTCGAAAGCCTCAATCATTCAGATACGCTGGAAGGCATTAATGCTTTTCTGGAAAAGCGCACGCCAAAATACTAAGTCCATTCGGACGTGATTGCCCGTTGGACTAGCCTACCGTCATCAAAGATCCAGCAACGATTGATTTTTCGTCAGCGCTATTTTCATCGTTATCTTGATCCCTATTCATTGTTGTCCTCATTGTCTTTTCATGCCGCTTGGCAACGCAAGATAATTCAAGCGATATTTCATCTGCGATGCTCTGCAAGAAAATGTAAATACTCGGATAATTCATTGATGTGAGTTTGCAGACCACTGACCATCGTGCTCGCGCATCGCGACTACCTATAGGAGAAAACATGATCGACCTCTACACCACTGCCACCCCCAACGGCCATAAAGTCCACATCATGCTGGAAGAATGCGGATTGCCCTATCGCGTGCACCACATCGACATCGGTGCTGGCGATCAATTCAAGCCCGAATTTCTCGCGATTTCACCTAACAATAAAATCCCAGCGATAGTTGATAACGATGGTCCTGACGGCAAACCAATTTCACTATTTGAATCGGGCGCGATTTTAGTTTATCTCGCTAGCAAAGTCGGAAAATTTCTTGGCAATACGGATAGAGAAAAATTCACCACCTTGCAGTGGTTAATGTTTCAAATGGGCGGCGTCGGCCCTATGCTGGGGCAAGCGCATCATTTCCGCACCTATGCACCCGAAAAAATCGATTATGCAATCAAGCGTTATACCAACGAAGCAAAGCGACTTTATGGCGTAATTGATAAACGTTTGGACGATAGTCCTTATCTCGCCGGTGACAAATATACGATTGCTGATATCGCGACTTTTCCTTGGCTGCGCTCTTGGGAAAAACAGGGCGTCGCCTTGGCTGATTTTCCTGCATTGGAAAACTGGTTTAATGAAATTGCTGCACGCGACGCAGTAAAACGTGGCGTCGAGGTTACCGCTGATCTACGCAAACCATATGCGGATGACAAGGCGAGAGAAATCCTGTTCGGCGCCACGCAATACACTAAACGTTGAGATAGACGAGCGCTTTTAACCGTCTTCTAAATATCGCACAATAAAAAAGGGAGCCAGAGGCCCCCTTTTTCGATCAATGCAGTATCAAGCTGCCCGTCGATCTTCATGCAACGCAACTTCAATTTGCTGCAAACGCATGATCGTATCAGCACAAGCGTGTGCGGCTTCTTTACCTTTGACCAAAAAGTGTTGATAAAAGAAGTTTTGATGCTCATCATGCGAATGAAAATGATGCGGCGTTAACACCGCGGAGATCACCGGCACTTCCGTTTCTAACTGAACCTGCATCAAGCCGCTGATGACGGCCTGCGACACAAATTCGTGACGGTAGACGCCACCGTCGACCACTAACCCCGTGCCAACGATGGCCGCGTAACGGCCGCTCTGGGCCAATATTTTAGCGTGTAGTGGAATTTCAAAGGCGCCAGCTACTTCAAAGAAATCGATGAGATCAGTCGCATAGCCGCGAATAGCCATTTCCTCGACAAATGCAATGCGACATTGATCCACAATGTCCTTGTGCCAACTGGCTTGAATAAAAGCGATGCGAGCAACTGCTGATTTTGATTTGATGCCGATAGAATGTTGCATGGTAAAACTCCTGTTTAAAAATAAAACAGGGCATTGAATATCAAGCGGGAATGAAAACGCATCGACCAAAGTCTTCGCGTTATAGGTCATCCCGTTCTCTATCATCCGGACTATACCGTCGGCTCCGGGATCACACCGGATCTGCTGACCTTGTCAGGTGACCTGCAGAGAGCAGGATGAGAACCTCGACAAGCGCTCGCGGGCTAGACAGATGAGAACAAGAAGAAACCACCCACTTCAATCATCCGTCATTACCGCCGGTGGGGAATCGCACCCCGCCCCGAGAACGTTTACTACAAACTTAACTACAAGATCAAACATATTCGCTGTGCTCACCGTAAGGAGACAACGCAGCTACTTGATCTGAAGGCATTAATTTATCACGATTGAAAAATCGCCGCAGATCGCGCGTTATTTTTGGCGTGCTTTTTTACTTGCACGTTCTTTTCATGCACTTATACGTCAATTCGTCTTTTGCCGAGGCTCGTTGTCTAGTCTTTCCATTACTCGCTACTGTCTGGCAAGTCGAGTAACGACGTATCTGTTCCAAGTAATTTTTGCGCCTCATCACCTGGCAAAGCTTCAACCGACTTCAGCTTGCGTGTCATCTGACGCGTTCGAGTTTCTGCGCCTTCGATCTTCTTAGCCGCACTCTCCAACGTCGCTTTAACTGCTGCGAGCGTAGTGCCAAACTTGCCGAACTCGGTTTTTACCGCACCCAGTACCTGCCACACTTCAGACGACCGTTTTTCCAAAGCCAAGGTGCGGAAGCCCATTTGTAAGCTGTTCAGCAACGCACTCAATGTCGATGGGCCTGCGATGCTGACGCGATGCGTACGTTGCAAATCATCCGCCAGACCGGGTCTGCGCATGACCTCTGCATACAAGCCCTCGGTCGGTAAGAATAAAATCGCAAAGTCGGTGGTTAATGGAGGCGACAGATATTTCTCAGCGATTTTTTTCGCTTCAAGTCGCACCGCGCGTTCCAACTCTTTACCTGCTGTCAGCACCCCATCTGCGTCGGCACGATCGGCTGCTTCGGCCAGGCGCTCATACTGCTCTTTAGGAAACTTGGCATCGATCGGCATCCAGACCGGTGTCTGCCCATCATCGTTGCCTGGCAATTTGATCGCAAACTCGACGCGTTCACCAGTGTTGGGTACTGTCTCCACATTTTTCGCATACTGATCAGGCGTTAATACCTGTTCCAGCAACATCTCCAATTGCACTTCGCCCCAAGTGCCGCGTGATTTGACATTGGTCAGCACGCGCTTAAGGTCGCCGACACCTATCGCAAGCTGCTGCATTTCACCCAAGCCTTGATGTACTTTTTCCAAACGGTCAGAAACCAGCTTGAACGATTCGCCCAGACGCTGCTCCAACGTCGCATGAAGTTTCTCATCGACGGTTTTGCGCATTTCCTCCAGTCGCGTGCCATTATCGGTTTGCAGGTCCTTGATCTTCGCTTCCAGCGTCGCCCGCACTTCGCCCATCCGTTGCGCATTGGATTCGGTCAACGTATTAAGGGTTTGGTTGAGCGTGTCGCCAAAACGCTTAAGCGCACTGGCCTGCTCTTCTCTGCCAGTTTGTGCCTGAGATGTAATCGACAGTCGCATCGCCTCCAGTTGCTGCGCATTCGCTTCATTCAATTTAGCGAGTTGCTGGGCAAACGCATCAATCTGATTATTTTGCATCGTCGCCACCGCCGTCATTTGCGTCGACAGCGATTGTTGGAACTGCAAAAAATTACTGCTCAACTCTTGCCGCGTTGCCTGCGCGGTCGACAAAACTTGCTCCCGTAAATCACGCTCAGCACGTTCCGCGCGCTCACTATTTTGCTGCTGCTGCCGCTGTAGCTCGCTTTGTAGCTGCGTCAATTGGGTTGTGAGCGTTGAAGTCACATCGGCGCCTCGGCCACGTAACAGCAAAGCACACTGCAGCAACACGATCAGGATCGCGATGCCAAGTAGGATGTAAAAATGGTATGAAGTCATGAATAGGTTTCTGAGATTTACAAAGAGTCGCTGTCATAAATAAAAGGTAGCAGAATAGAGTTAATTCTCCATACCTCTCGACCAAATCTGCTTCAAGCGTGTTATTTCAACGACAAGGAGATTACTCAGCCTTGTTACGCATAAAATCTGCGGTCTGCATAAACGACTGCAATAAATGCTGGCGCAACGTCGGCACAATCTTGACATCGATCATCGCCATATCCATGCATTTGACCCACTGATCACGTTCATTGATGCCAATCGAGAACGGTATATGACGCATCCGCAAGCGCGGATGACCAAATTTTTCGATGAATAAATTAGGGCCGCCAGTCCATCCCGATAAAAACCAATACAGCTTGTCGCGCGAGCTATCCAATGTTGCCGGATGTAGTTGACGTATGGTCGCAAACTGCGGCTCCAGATCCATCAGATCATAAAATCGATCGACCAACTCACGCAGCTTGATATCACCACCTATCATCTGATAGAGCGTATGACTTTGATTTTCTTCGATCGATTCAGTAAACATAGGCTGCATTATATTTTGCCTTGGGCTTTTTTCCTACCGCGCCCGATCATAACTATGCTTCACGCAGCGTCTGCAGCGGCGGTTGGTTCAAGACATTGCGCAGGCTAAGCCAGCCACCGACAAATGCACAAGTTGCACCTACCGCACAACCGGCGATCCATACCCAAGGACTAAATACCCATGCAAAATCGAATACAAAATATGCCAGTGACCAGCCCACTGCTGTTGCACCACCAGCAGCCAATAATCCGGCGACGCAACCAACCAAGAAAAACTCTATCCATTGCGCGCGCGATAGTTGTTTGCGAGTTGCGCCTAGCGCTCTCAATAGTCCGGCCTCGCGAGTACGCTGATCTTGCGAGCTAGCTAGGGCGGCATATAACACCAGCACACCGGACAATAACGTAAATAAAAACAGAAACTCAACCGCAGTGACAACTTGCTCGATCATGCTTTGAATTTGACGCAGCACACTGCCGACGTCAATCACTGTCAAATTCGGAAAATCGCTCGTCAATCGATTTTCAAATTCATCTTGTGACGCTGGCAAATTAAATGCGGTTATCCAGGTCTGCGGCATCTCCTTCATTGCCGCGGGGTTGATGACGACAAAAAAGTTGACTCGCATTGAGCCCCAATCGAGTTTTCGCAGACTTGTGATGGGCACACTGATTTTTTCACCAGCGATATCGAAAGTGAGACGATCTCCGACCTGTAGGTTCAAGGTTTTTGCCAGTCCCTCTTCTACTGAGGCCTCAGGCTTACTGTTGTCATACCAGCGCCCAGCGACGATTTTGTTTTTTACCGGAATATCGATCATGGTCGATAGATTGAATTCTCTATCGACTAAACGCTTTGCTCTATCCTCTACAAAGCTTTGATCTGTAATCGGCGTATCGTTAATCGCTAACAAGCGTCCGCGTATCATTGGATACAGATCCGCACCATTAATCCCGTTTTCTTTTAATCGTGCAGCAATCGTCGCTTTTTGCTCGGGCTGGATATTGATAACAAAACGGTTTGGGGCATCTGCTGGCGTCGCATTACGCCAAGCGGTAACCAAATCACCGCGAATCACCGTCAACAATAACAAGGCCATCAGGCCCAAGGCCAGTGCCACGATTTGTAAAATAGTGGCACCCGGACGACGCTGCAATGCGGTGATAGCAAACCGCGTGGTTGCATTACGAACGCGATGACGCAAGGTACGCAACAACTTCAAAAACAGCCACGCCAGTAAAGTAAAAAACGCTAAGCCACCAACAAAGCCTACTGCCGTCAAAAGGCCAAGACGTACATTACCGGCTTGCCACAACAACAAAGCGATAAATACCAACAAACCCAATGCATAAGTGACTAGGGTGGCTGGCTGCGGCGTATCCGCCTCTCGTCGCAATACGCGATTGTGCGGTACATTTCGTAACTGCAGAATAGGTGGCACCGCAAATCCAAGTAGCAAAAGCAAACCAGTTGCCATGCCTTGCAATGCGGGCGTCAATGAGGCGACTGATAAGGCACTAGGCAGTGCGACCGTCATCAGACTTCCGAGCCAGCTAGCCAGCACAAAGTGGGCGGCAAAACCAATTGCAACACCAATTGTGCTACCGACCAGACCGACCATTAGAAACTCACTCAGATACAGCATCGTAAGTTGATGTTGGGTCAGACCGAGACAGCGCAACATCGCACAGGCATCAACATGACGCAGCATAAAGCGACGTGCCGCCATCGCCACTGCGACTGCAGCTAACATTGCAGACAGCAAGCCAACGAGCGATAGAAATTCTTCAGCACGCTGCAAAGTTGCGCGCATGCCCATTTGTCCAGACTCGAGTGTCTCGGTACGCATACCCTTTAAATTATTTTGCTGAATGTTGTTTTCGGCCCAGTCGTTAAACGACGCCACCGGATCAGGACGTCCCGCCACCAGCAACCGATACTGGATGCGCGAGCCAAACTGCACTAAACCGGTTGCTGGCAAATCGCTGGCTGCCAACATGACGCGCGGTGCAAAACTCATAAATCCAGCACCACGATCCGGCTCGAACGTCAGTATTTTGGCGATACTGAAAATCTTGTTACCCAGTTTTAGCGAATCACCGACCGCCAGTTTGAGACTATTCATCAAAGATGAATCAACCCATAGCGTACCGGCATCAGGGATACCATCAGCTGCCGCACTCTCGGCATCGGCGCGCGTTGCCACCTTGAGTTTTCCGCGTAACGGATAAGCATCGGTCACGGCTTTGATCGATGCCAGTTTTGATCTGCTCTGCTCGCCTTCACCAACAGTTGCCATGCTGGGGAAGACTGTCGTTTGTGCAGTTTGGAGTTGACGCTGTTGCGCTTCTTCAATAAAGCTTTTTGGGATAGGCTCATCCGCCCGAATCACGACATCTGCACCCAATAGTTGATGCGCGTCGCGTTCTAGACCAGCGCGCATACGATCAACAAAAAAACCGACCGACGACATCGCAGCGACCGCAACCACCAAAGCCAACAGTAGAAAGCGTAGTTCGCCCGCACGCCAGTCGCGTCTTGTCATACGCAGTGATTGCATCAGCATGGGAGACCCAGTTTTAAGGAATCAGGAAAAGAAACTTGAGCAGGAGCGCAGTAAATAGTCAGCATTAATATTCAATCTAAATCAATGTTTCGGAGAAAGCGGTTGATGCGAAGCAGTTGGTGCGAAGTGCTTGACACAAAGTGGAACCGCGGTTGGGCTTACTTCGCAGCCGAATAAATCCAGAAGCCTTATTCATCCGCACGATGATTTTTTGCATTGCGCTCGAAACGGCTGTTTAATTGACGCGATTCAGGAATTGTCGGGAGGCGAGCAATCAGCATTAATACGCCGGCAGCTAACAACATGCTGGGAATGATAAAGCGCCAGCCTAGATCGTGATAATAGCGTGCATACGACAAAGCGCTGGCAAGTAACAACAAGGGGCCTGCCACTATCGATGATTTGGTAATTTTATCCAGCATCAGGATGGAGATACCGGCAACCGCCAAGCCCCCTATCCACACCCATTGCACGGCAGGCATCCAGGCTAAACTATCGAGTAGCCAAACCAAGCCCACCACCACCAGAAATATCGGCATTGCTGCGCTATTCATAGCGACTCCTTATTAATTCTTGCAATTTCTAACGTATTCTCGCCAGCCTACACACGGCAAATCAAGACAAGTGTGCCAGCAATCCTTGATTCGCGTCACAAACGCTTAAGCCATACTCTGAAAAATGAAAGCGTAAACCTGATTGAGGTCCCAGCGAGCCGCTGTTAATTGCGCGCATTCACATCGCCAACGCAACTGTATGTTCAACGTACAGCAATGCGGGTCAAGCTGTTCTCAGCCATTATCCTCGTCATTAGTTTCGTCATCTTTTATTTTCGGCTCTGAAAACTCGATGGGCTAGTTTCTCATCCTACTAGAGGTTTATTACGCTTGACGCTAGAGAACGATCGTTCTACACTCTCGTCATGCGTGCACTCTCTTCTTCCGACACTCGACAGCGTTTGCTGGATAGTACCGAACGTCTGATCTATCAAGGCGGTATCAGTGCGACTGGTATGGATTTGATCGTCAAGTCATCTGGCGTCGCCAGGAAAAGCATTTATCGGTATTTCAATAGCAAAGAAGACTTGGTTGCAGCTGCCTTGAGCGCGCGTGATCAACGCTGGATGGAATGGTTTATTCAGGCAAGCAGCAAGGCGCATCACCCTGATGAAAATTTACTCTCAACTTTCGACGCGTTGGAAACATGGTTTGCCACACCGGATTTTCGCGGCTGTGCGTTCATCAATGCCGCTGGCGAAATCGGTGATGTCGACGCTCCCGTAAGGATTGTCGCTAAAGAACACAAAATCAAGTTACATGCGCATTTGCGCGAGCTAACGTCAAAATGTGTAGGTCCCGACGCGGATCAACTGGCCGCAGAATTTTTGATCTTGATTGAGGGTGCCATTACGGTTGCGCTGATCATGGGCGATAAAAATTCAGCACGCCAAGCCAAAATAATGGCGACAAAATTATTGTCCATCGCCAAAGAGAACAACCAACCCCTCTAAAAACCGCACAGGAGATTTTTATGTCAGACAATCCAAATGCACGCCCTCCTTTTCCGCCCTTTACGCGGGAAACAGCAATCCAGAAAATCCGTGCTGCAGAAGATGGCTGGAACAACCGTGACCCGGGAAAAGTAGCGCTCGCCTATAGCGTCGATACCAAGTGGCGCAATCGCGCAGAGTTTGTCTCTAATCGGCAAGAAGCACAGGCTTTTTTGGAACGCAAATGGGCCAAGGAACTCGACTATCGACTGATCAAGGAGTTATGGGCCTTTACCGACAACCGTATTGCGGTGCGCTATGCATACGAGTGGCACGACGATGCCGGAAACTGGTTTCGCTCCTATGGCAATGAAAATTGGGAATTTAATGCCGATGGCTTAATGACCGCGCGCCATGCCTCTATCAATGACAAGCCCATCCAAGAATCAGATCGACAATTTCATTGGCCGCTGGGACGACGTCCCGATGCTCATCCTAGTTTATCCGAGCTCGGCCTTTAAAATAGTACGGCATGAGCAAAACTGCGGGAATTTTTTCCCCGCAGTTTTTATGCATCGTAGTGCATAGTGTATGTTGCACCATCTGCATGGCGCGCTACTGTGCGGCTCCTCTGCTAACTGCATCGCAATCATCAAGATTGATCGTACAATGATGTGTGCCTGACTTTTTAACGACATTCCCAAGAAAGCACGCATGCTAGAAATCTTCTCCATCTTTCTGGTCGTCACTGCAGCACTAGCCTATCTGAATCAGCGTTTTATTGGTTTGCCGATCACGATAGGCGTAATGGCATCGGCACTCGTTCTTTCACTCATATTGATCGGTTTATCCCATATCGGGGTTGCGGCGCATCTGCATGCGTATGAAGAATCTTTACTGCGCTCCATCGATTTTTCAGAAGTACTGATGGAAGGCATGCTGTCGTTGCTTCTATTTGCCGGCGCCTTGCATGTCGATCTGCGTGAGTTACGTAACTATCGTTGGCAGATAGGTACCTTTGCGGTGTTAGGCACGATTTGTTCTACGATTTTAATCGGCCTGACGGTTTATTTTATCTTGCCGTTGATTGGTCTCCCCACGCCCTTTATTTACTGCATGCTGTTTGGTGCACTGATCTCGCCGACCGATCCGATTGCCGTAATGGGTATTTTAAAATCGGCTGATGCGCCGAAAAATCTCAGCCTCGTCATCGCCGGCGAATCACTTTTCAATGATGGCGTCGGCGTGGTTATTTTTTCGCTATTGATCGGCATGCTGGCGAGCGGCGAAGCGCCCAGTGTTTCCGAAGGACTTCTGCTTCTATTGAAAGAAGCTGGTGGTGGCTTGTTGTTTGGCGCGGTCCTTGGCTATGGTACTTACCGCTTGTTACATAGCATTGACCAATATCAGGTCGAAGTATTGATCACGCTTGCAGCGGTGATGGGCGGCTATTCTCTGGCCAGTCACTTGCATATTTCCGGGCCGTTGGCGATGGTGGTATGTGGACTGATCATCGGCAACAATGGACGCGCACATGCAATGTCAGATAAGACGCGCCATCATGTTGATATGTTCTGGGAATTGCTAGATGAAATCCTGAATGCTGTTTTATTTGTACTGATCGGCATGGAAATCATCTTGATTCATTTCAGCTGGCATATCGCGACGGCTGCGCTAATCGCTATCTTCATTACACTGCTGATACGCTGGTTGACGATCGGATTACCGGTCGGCCTGCTCCACAAGAGCATGCAACTGCCGCGCGGCTCCGGCAAAGTTCTTACTTGGGCTGGTCTGCGCGGCGGCATCTCAGTCGCTCTCGCGCTCTCCCTACCTTTCGGACCAGGACGAGAAACCATTATCGCGATGACTTACGGCGTAGTCGTGTTCTCGATCTTATGCCAAGGTCTGACGGTCGCAAAATTGGTAAGACGCGTAATACGGTAAGGAGTGTCAAGTGTATGGGGCGGCACTGAAGCTGCCTACACTGAAGCATACATAAGATAGGTTTTTGAACGGTGGTGTTGACGCAATAAAACACTGCCGTCTCGGGTTGTCGCTGCTTAGTACAAAGGACGATGGTAATCCCATCATCCCAAACTAGATGCCCACAGCGCTAATTGCACCCAGCACACCATACTCCATCATGCGTTGCAAAATTTTACGGCGCTTTTGTACATCTTCCAGATCATCCTGATTTTCAATCGTGTTTTGCGCATCTTGCCAAACTAGATCGCCGTGATGCAGTAGCACCGCACGACGTTTTTCATCGTTCTCACACGACATCGCAACGCTCAAAACATCCAGCATCTTGATGATAACGGACGTGGAGCCACCGGCATTTTGGCGGATCATATGGAACATCACTGCCACCAGACTCTCATAACTAATGTTAGGAACCACAAGAACAATTTTTTCCTCACGAACCCATACACCGGTAGGAAGTTGAGAGCCTGCCATCTCACACAATACTGCGCCAAGACGATCTAGTACGCTCATCGCGGTATGCGGATCATTGATGCCTGGTGACAAAGCGCGTACTGCCACTTCGACTAATTGTCGGATTGCGTGTTCTGCATCTCCGGCACTGCCACGGCTAGCTCCTAACGCCGTGGCATTGTGAATCGCTGTCTCAGCGTCTGCAACATGTGCTGTCATCACTGCAATCGGCGTCCCTGGGGAAATATAATCGCCACGTCGCGCCAGCAAGCGAATCGCCGTGCCATGACGACAAGCCCAATCCGCCAAGCCTTCTTCATCAAGCTGCTGTAAATAGCCGCAGCGCGCATCCACAATCGGCGTCGCATTCTTCCAGAAATGCGGATCCGGTGCATCAACTTGCTGCTTATCCGTCAACAAGCCACGCATGGCCACTCGAATATCACCACTGACCAACTCAATCACCGTATCAACATTAATACGGCTAGCCATGTGCCCAACGAAATACACCAACGTCGCCACGCATGCCAATGCCAGCAGCATGCCAAATGCCAATGCAATGTGCGGAATGAACACCCCTTCGTCTTGCGTGCGCACACTGCGCAACACCATCAGCGAGTAGCAAAAAGTACCGAGGAAAGCGCCCAAGGTAACTTGATTACCTCTGTCACGCGTAAAGTTGCGCAACAAACGCGGCCCCATTTGTCCGGCCGCCAGCGAAAGCGCCGCGATCGTGATCGAAAATACCGTACCGGCAACACCTATCGTTGACGCTGCAACCGTCCCTAACAAAGTGCGGGCACCCGTCACCCCACCGTTATATAGCCAATCGGACTCAAGCAACCAAGTAGGCACCAGTCCAATGCGATCCACATACAGTAGCAGCAGCGCGATCAATATCCCCGCCGACACCATCGCTGCCGGAACCAGCCAAAAGGTTTCGCCTAGCTCATCAAAAAATTGTCGTATGCGTGCTTTCAATGGGGATCCTTCGCGCTTGGCTTATCTGTAGTGAGAAACTGCTTAATCAGTGAGGTACAACTAGGGGGCACTTGCTCTTCTAACACATCTCAACGTAATACAACGACAGGTAACAATCGAACTCCGTTAACTGACATTGCATAAAACCAATTGTTCCGTGCTTTACTATTTCAAACAGCCCGTGAATCATCGCACGTTTATTCAATCAAGAAATTTAGTCCGCCTAACACCTCTACCGTCATCGCTCGAGAATGTACACCTGCTTTTATCTCAAAGCCTTATTTACGCTATAACTGAAAATGATCGACGCCTATGCCGCATTTCGGTAAAGTGTTTGTAACGCTATTAACGATTGTCGTAGGAAATATGAATACCACCCGTTACCTTTCTGCTGTAGTCGAAAAAGCGGCGATGAAACCCACTCCGAAATGTATAAAGGATGGAAAATTATTGTCGAAATTTCAGGAAACTGCTGTGTGGAAGGTCGCTATAAAAATCAAAGCAATTATCTTCCTCGTATCGTTGCGATAGAACAGCTGTCGATTGGTTTCCGAGAACTGGAGGTGCCCACAGATAAGCGTTATCAAACGCCTGAACAATGCATCCAAGGCGGCATCACTTCAGCACATCAATTTATTGACCTACGTTGATAAGCGATCTGATTTTGCAGTATCAGAATCAGAGCGTAATCTCTCAGTCACACCCAAACCTTGTCAGGTTACTGCAAAATCCGAATTTCTAAGGCATAGGATTTAACAGAATCGGCGCACTCTTCGAAGATAAGCAAGTGCACAGTACAAATAGCGGCGGGAAAACAAAACACCATACGCCAAGCGTCATAAAAGCCAGTGCACCTGCTGCACAACCTAACGCAAACACGGCCAAGCTCGCCACCATACGCGCCAACCTCGTTTTTGCTCCCGCCAGTTCCTGACCAGACAAGCCATGCAATAAATCCGCAAAATCGAGCATGATTTGCGTCGTGGTGCCCGTCATTAACGTGGTCGGCGGCGCATCGGCCAAGTGTACTTTCTGTACTGCGTTCTGAATTGCCATCGCCATTACCATCGCCATCCCTGTCACAATCGCCGGCAAACTATCCCCATCTTTAAATGGCCCGAGCCAAACTGCCAGCACTGCGCTCAGCATCAATAGTGCGAACATTAAATATAGGAAGGTTCTGAGAATAGGAAAACCACGTTGCACCAGTTGATAGCGCGATAAACGGGTCAGCAAAACGACGGCGCAGAAAATTGGTAGTGCCAATATTTTGGCAATCGCACCCGACGTGCCTAGCACCAGTGAGGCACCTAACGTAACGAAGTTGCCGGTGACGTGGGCGGTGAATAGTCCGTGCAACACTAAAAAACCGATAGTGTCGACAAAGCCTGCATTGAGGCTTAATAAATTCGGTACGTTTAATTTATTGATCGGTAAAAAACGCATAGTCAAACGTATAAATAAACCCATGTTCAGCAATCGTTACTGCACACAAAGAAAATCGCGTCAGGCGCATACTTAACCAAGCAAGCCTTGGTTTAACTTGCCTGACAACACCGATGATCTTTAACTTTGATTGCTGGCTGCACATAGGCATCCAACAAGCTGCATTATTCCCACTCAATCGTCGCTGGTGGCTTACCCGATATGTCGTAGACCACGCGATTAATACCGCGCACTTCATTGATAATGCGATTGGACACGCGCCCCAACAAGTCATGCGGTAGATGCGCCCAATGCGCCGTCATGAAGTCTTGTGTTTGCACCGCGCGCAACGCAACTACATATTCATAGGTGCGGCCATCGCCCATCACCCCGACCGACTTGACCGGCAGAAAAACAGCAAATGCCTGGCTCGTCGCTTCATACCAGTTTTTATGAAAAATTTCGTTGTCATTGGTCGCTGCATCAGTCGGTAACGGCACCGCACTATTACGCAATTCTTCAATAAAAATCGCGTCCGCACGGCGTAACAGATCGGCAAATTCTTTTTTTACTTCACCCAAAATGCGTACCCCCAAGCCAGGCCCAGGGAATGGATGGCGGTACACCATATCGTGTGGCAGACCGAGCGCGACGCCCAATTTGCGCACCTCATCTTTAAACAATTCGCGTAGCGGTTCCAGCAGTTTTAAGTTCAATGTCTCCGGCAAACCACCGACATTGTGATGACTCTTGATCGTATGCGCACCCTTCTTGCCCTTGCCGGCACTCTCAATCACGTCAGGATAAATCGTACCTTGCGCCAGCCATTTCGCATTCTTCAACTTACCGGCTTCAACCTGAAACACCTCGACAAATTCACGACCAATAATTTTGCGCTTGGCTTCTGGATCACTTACTCCTGCCAGATGCCCCATAAACTGGTCGGCAGCATCGACACGAATCACCTTGACACCCAAGTTATCGGCAAACATCTCCATCACCATCTTGCCTTCATCCAAGCGCAATAGTCCGTGATCAACAAAAACGCATGTCAACTGGTCACCGATAGCACGATGGATCAGGGCTGCAGCAACACTACTATCGACACCGCCCGATAAACCAAGGATGACTTCATCCGATCCAACCTGTTGACGAATGTTCTCAACCGCTTCTTCGATGTAATCAGGCATATTCCAGTCTGATTGGCATCCACAGATCTGATGCACGAAGCGTGCCAAGATAGACTTCCCTTGTAAGGTGTGTGTGACCTCTGGATGAAACTGGAACGCATACATCTTGCGTTCTTCATCCGCCATGCCAGCAATCGGACAGTTAGGCGTAGATGCCATCAGCTTGAACCCTGGGGGCATCTGATCAACCTTGTCGCCGTGGCTCATCCATACTTTCAACATGCCATGACCTTCTGACGTGGTGAAGTCGTTGATATCCTTGAGTAAGGCGGTATGACCATGCGCACGAACTTCGGCATAGCCAAATTCACGCACCGTACCATTCTCCACCTTGCCACCAAGTTGCTCCGCCATCGTCTGCATACCGTAGCAAATACCGAGTACCGGAACGCCAAGCTCAAACACTGCTTGCGGTGCACGTGGGGTATCGCCTTCTACCACCGAACTAGGGCCTCCTGACAAAATGACACCTGCGGCGCCGTAGTTGCGCACGAATTCGTCACTAACATCGTAAGGGAACACTTCGGAAAAAACACCACTATCGCGCACGCGACGAGCGATCAACTGTGTTACTTGAGAACCGAAATCCAGAATGAGAATCTTTGAATGCATGGAGAGCTAACGTAAAAAATTATCGAAAAAATGATCTATAAAAAAAGCAAGCTATTCAATCTGACTAATGCGTCTATCTGTAGTGCGTGTCTGGAGCAAGATGGTGCATCTGATACCAACACTACTGCGCGCTTTGTCGCTAACGCGGCAGCTATGCATGCATCACACAGTTACGCCCAGCAGCCTTGGCTGCATACAAAGCCTTATCTGCGCGATTGATTAACTCGTCAGTCGTTGCAGACGGAAATGATGTGGAACAACAAACGCCGGCACTAATCGACAAACCAACCAGTTCACCGTCAAGATTCTGCGGCACGGCTGCAATTACCTCCCTCATCCGCTCAGCAATCGACAGTGCTACTGCCAGTGACGAGCCTGGCAACACGGCCAGAAATTCCTCCCCGCCGTAACGTCCTAAAGACTCCAGTGGACGCATACAGGAGCGCAAGCGATTAGATACGCTGGCTAGTACCGCATCACCTGCCGGATGACCGTAGGTATCGTTAATGCGTTTAAAAAAATCTAGATCAAGCACAACGACTGACAAGGGCACGCCCATTTTTTCGCATCGGGTCGCTTCTATCCCCAAAATACGCATGATTGCGCCACGATTCCAGATACCGATCAGCGGATCAATCAGTGATTTGCGGCGCAAACTACGCGTTTTTTGCTCAAGGTATTGCCGTCTCGCGGTGATAAATCGCACGTGCAACTCACGCTCAACCATCCGGGCAATATCGCGCAACGCCAATTTGTCATTTTCACTGAAGGCTCGTGGCTTGTAGCCCACCAGATTGATACTGCCGATCAATACACCCTGTTCGTTATAGACGGGACAGGCAGCATAAAATCGAATCTGCGGCACCCCTACTACCATAGGGTGCTGCGCCATCAACGGCTCTATTTTTGTATCAGGCACCACCAGCAAAACTGAAGCAAGCGGCAAGCTGTTGCAAAAATCGGCCTCTACGGATGCCTTGGATTGCTGTCCCTCATTAAAACCTATCTGCACATCATCAAACTTCAATATGCATTTCTCAACTTTGAACGCACGCTTGGCAATCCGACGAATCCGCAACAATTGCTGATCCGATGCTGCGGTATCAGCACCAACGGTATCGGGAACTGCCACGGTCATGGTCGTATTTGACATGATGCATGCAGAGAGTGAGAGTCAGCCTGGTTTAATCAGCGCGATAGTTTGGCGCTTCTTTCGTAATCTGCACATCATGCACATGCGATTCGCGCATGCCGGCAGAGGTGATTTCGACAAACTCAGCTTTTTCGCGGAACTCGTCTATCGTCGCACAACCACAGTAACCCATCGATGAACGCACGCCACCAACCAGTTGATAAATAATTGCCAGCACGCTGCCTTTATAAGCAACGCGGCCTTCAATACCTTCCGGGACGAACTTGTCGATATTATTCGCTGCATCTTGAAAATAACGATCAGCCGAACCATCGGCCATCGCACCCAGACTACCCATGCCGCGATACGATTTATAGCTGCGTCCCTGGAACAGAATCACTTCTCCTGGCGCCTCTTCGGTACCTGCAAACATGCCACCCATCATCACGCTGGATGCGCCCGCCGCGAGTGCTTTCGAGATATCGCCGGAAAAACGGATACCGCCATCAGCGATACAGGGGATGCCAGTTCCCTTCAGTGCTTCCGTTACATTGGAAATCGCCGTGATCTGTGGCACACCAACACCAGCAACGATACGTGTCGTGCAGATCGAACCTGGGCCGATGCCAACCTTGACGCCATCGACGCCATGATCTGCCAGTGCCTTCGCGGCTGCGGCAGTCGCGATATTGCCGCCGATAACATCAACGCCCTTGTAGTTATCCTTGACCCAACGCACGCGATCCAGCACGCCTTTGGAATGACCATGCGCGGTATCCACCACGATCACGTCGACACCCGCCTTGACCAACAGATCAATCCGTTCATCATTATCCGCACCGACACCAACCGCCGCACCGACACGCAGTTTACCGAGACCATCTTTGGACGCCATCGGATGTTCCGTCGCCTTCTGGATATCCTTGGCCGTGATCAGGCCTCGCAACTCGAACGCATCGTTGATGACCAGCACGCGTTCGAGACGATGCTTGTTCATCAGACGCTTGGCTTCCGCCAAGTCTGCACTTTCGGTCACGCAAACCAGTTTGTCTTTGGGTGTCATCTTGGCGCTAACCGGCGCGTCCAACTCTCTCTCAAAGCGTAAATCGCGGTTGGTGATAATACCCACCACATTCTTGCCTTCCACTACTGGAAAGCCACTGATTCCGTGGTGTTGCGATAGTGCGATAACGTCACGAATCTTGGTACTTGGCGGGATCGTGATTGGATCGCGCACCACGCCAGATTCAAAACGCTTGACCTTCGCCACTTCACGCGCCTGCTCGACGGCGGTTAAATTCTTGTGAATGATGCCGATACCACCCTCTTGCGCCATCGCAATCGCCAAGCGCGCTTCGGTGACGGTATCCATCGCCGCTGAAAGCAATGGAATATTGAGCGAAATATTGCGCGTCAAACGCGTGGTTAGAGAAGTATCTTTAGGGAGAATGTCGGAATAAGCCGGAACCAGCAGCACGTCATCGAATGTGAGTGCCTTTTGAAGTAAACGCATAGTAATTTTCCTAGTGGCGCAAAAGCGAATTATACAGAAAACTCAAGATACCGTTGCGTCCAAGGTAGTCAGATCCCGCAAAATATTCATGTTGATTGACATGCGTCAAGAAGCATGGCGAAATCGCATAATTACATCTTATCGAATCCAAGGAATATCATGCGCCCCCTGCTCCTGAAGAAAATGCTTGCCATTCTGATTACATCAAGCTTCGCAGTGAGTGCGCTGGCGCAATATGTCTGGCTCGATGAAAAAGGGCAAAAGCAATATTCGGACATGCCGCCGCCCGCCTCTGTGCCAAGCAATAAAATTCTGAAGGGAAAAGGCAGTCTGCCGCCTGCGGCAGCGCCCAGTAATAGCGAAACGCAGCCAACCGACGATCAAGCCGACAAGCCAGTAGATAAAAAACCGACTACGTTGGCAGATAAAGAGACGGACTACCAGAAACGTAAACTGGCACAAGAGAAGAAAGACAAGGAAGCGGCAGAGAAGGAAAAAGCTGCGGCAGAAAAACAGAAAAACTGCGAGCGAGCACGCGCGTACAACAAGGCATTGGAGTCTGGTCAGCGCATCAACCATATCAATGAAGCTGGGGAACGGTCTTATATCAACGATGAAGAGCGTGCACGTGAGACGCAGGAGAGTCGACGCATGTTAGAGAAGTGCGAATAAGTGCAAAATAAGTACGAACCAGTGCAGATAAGCTCGCATCAACGTGAAATCTGAAGCTGCAGGTTTCGCGCAATAATCTTCTCAACGTTTAATTGTCAGGCTGGCGTTTTAAAATCACGATTTTCTGCGCGACGGCGGCGTGATTCCTTCGGATCGGCGATTAATGGTCGATATATTTCGATCCGATCGCCCTCGCGCACCAAGGTTTCCAGCGTTTTTAGCTTGCTGTATATACCGACGCGAAAAACACTGATGTCAATTTCCCGCACTTGCTGAATCAATTCGCTGGCTTCAATCGCTTGCAAGATTGTGGTACCAGACGGAACCGACAGGTCAAGCAGAAACTGCTTCTCTGCTTTTGCATAACAAAGCTGGATCTTGATCCGCTTGGGCGTATCAGCCATACACCACATCCGCACGTTTGCTAAATGAATCGACAAAACTGGTTGCGATCATATTAAACACTGGTCCGATCACCGATTCAATCAACTTATTAGAAAACTCATACTGCAAATCAAAATCGATTTTGCAAGCATCATCACGTAAAGGTTTGAACGTCCACGTACCATGTAGATGTTTGAACGGACCTTCCAGCAAGCGCATCGTCATCGAGCTTGGTCGCACATTGGTATTTTCGGTCGTAAAACTTTGGCGCACACCGTGATAATTGATTTTGAGCGTTGCGATCAATCTGTCGTCTTCACGCTCTTTAACTTCAACACCACCACACCACGGCAAGAATTGCGGATAGTCTTCGACACGATCTACCAATGCAAACATCTGCTCAGCGCTATAGGCCAACAAAACTGTTTTATGTACTACTGCCATCGAATAGGAACCATTTGTTAGAATCGGAGATAACTATTGTATTTTAACCGACCATCCGCCGACCAGCTGCCGAAAACTCATGAGCATTGTAGATAACAGAAAAGCCTTCCACGATTACTTTATCGAAGAACGCTTCGAAGCTGGCATCGTTTTGCAAGGTTGGGAAGCCAAATCCATCCGTGCTGGACGCGCGCAATTAAAAGAAGCCTACGTCATCATCCGCAACGATGAGGTCTTTCTATTTGGCTCACATATCAGCCCGCTTGCCACCGCTTCCACGCATATCAGTACCGATCCGATACGCACGCGTAAATTATTGCTCAAAGCAGATGAAATCAAGAGAATGGCAATCAAGGTCGAACGCGCCGGCTATACCTTGGTGCCGATCAATCTGCATTTCCAGAAAGGCTATATCAAATGCGAAATCGGTTTAGCTAAAGGTAAAAAACAACACGACAAACGCAATACAGAAAAGGAACGTGATACCCAGCGTGAAATTCAAAATGTCATGAAACAAAATAGACGATAAAACGCACAGAACATAAATAAAAGACGCTTCAGATTTTAATCCTAAGCGTCTTTTATTTTTAATGCATCGAGGTGCATTTGATCATTTCATCCAATCTTTTGAACTCGTCCCTTCATCTTATCCCTAACTCTTTACTCCTTGGGATTTTACAACCTGCATTGCAGTCGCAATCAAGCCGCTCATATCGCCCATATTGGCAGGTACGATAATCGAATTATTGGTTTTTGCGAGCTTAGCAAATGCTTCAACATATTGCTCCGCCACTTTCAAATTGACTGCATCAGAACCGCCAGGCTCTTGAATTGCTGCGGCCGTTTTGCGAATCGCTTCGGCAGTTGCTACCGCAATCGAAATGATTGCTGATGCTTCACCTTGTGCGCGATTGATTGCCGCTTGCTTCTCGCCTTCCGAGCGCGCAATCGAGGCCTCGCGTTCACCGGTCGCGATATTGATTTGCTCCTGTTTGCGCCCCTCAGAAGCCGCGATAAGCGCACGTTTTTCGCGTTCTGCTGTAATCTGCGACTGCATCGCATGCAAAATTTCGCGCGGTGGCGTCAAATCCTTGATTTCATATCGTAATACTTTGACCCCCCAGTTGGCAGCAGATTCATCGATCGCGTTGACAACACTGTGATTGATCAAATCACGCTCTTCAAAAGTTTTATCCAACTCCATACGACCAATCACGGAACGTAAGGTAGTTTGTGCCAACTGAGAAATCGCAGAAATATAATTGGATGAACCATATGAAGCACGCATTGCATCTGTCACCTGAAAATAGAGGATGCCGTCAACTTCTAATTGGGTATTGTCCTTAGTGATACATACTTGCATCGGTACATCGAGCGGAATTTCTTTTAGTGAATGTTTGTAGGCGATACGATCAATAAAGGGCAATACAATTTTCAGTCCTGGACCCAGCGTCGCGTGGTATTTCCCCAAGCGCTCAACGACCCACGCATGCTGTTGCGGTATGACATTGACGGTCTTAATGACGAAAACGGCGACGACAAACAGTAAAAAGAGAACGGTTATGCTGCTACTGAACATGGGATTTTCCTTGTTATATGTGATCGACTACGTGCTGAGACGAATCAGAATTATTTATCTCACGATTACGAACAATCAAACAATTACCGCGTATTTCCTCTATTACAAAGACGCCAGCAGAAGCATTGCTACCCGTAGCTAATTCAACGTCCCATAATGCGCCTCGATAAGGAACGCGTGCACGCGGCGCCACACTCGATGCTTGAAGCCATACATCCACCGTGATCGACTGACCTATATCCAGATTAACATCAGGATTGCGCTCAGCCGCAAGCTGTTCTGATTTGCCAAAACGACTACGGCGCAGCGCTGTGGTAGCGACCGCAGCGATGATGGCGGCAATTACACATTGCCACACACCGCTGGCGCCCAAAATCGCTGCGACACCTCCGGCGGCGACACCGATCGCTAGCATCAACAGATAAAACGTGCCGCTCGCCATTTCAAGCACCACTAACACGCATACCACCGTAAACCAAATCATCCAGTCCGTCATTTGCACTCCCTCATCGCAAACTAATAAACATCATCTTAAAACGATACGCTTACTTATCAGCGGTTTTAATTACACCTGTCAAATTTGGTTGAATAACCGGCTTGCTAACGTCGCAATCGTCGCCATCGCATGGCAATCTAAAAAATAAAACCCTCATGCTCCATTGAACAACGAGGGTCGAGCAACCACGATAATGCCTTTTTTAGTGTTATCCGGTCAGTGTTTGATGCAGTCTAGTGCAAAACCTCGCTTTTTGTCGGTTTTTCTCCAACAGTTCCGTATTAGCCCATCGATATTTACAACAGCAAAAATCACACTATGCCGGCAGATACTGTGGATACATGTCGCCAATTCACGTTACCGGTAAAAGTTGGTAAATTAAGCCTCAGATATAAGATTAAGCAGCGATTTTTTGTCTTAACTGTTCAAAAAAACAGACTGCAGAACTCGCCGCCACATTCAGGGATTCGATCGCACCTAAATGCGGTATCCCAATCCTGTACGTTGCACGCTCCATTAATGCTGGCGTGACGCCTTGCCCTTCATGCCCAAATAACCAAGCAACAGCTTGCGTCAAATCCAGGTCGTACAATGTTTTTTCGGTATGCGAACTGGTTGCGATGACAGGAATCTCTGTTCTATCCAACAGAACGTCAAGATCAACATGCTCAAAAATCTGCAGCAAAAAGTGTGCGCCCATACCTGCGCGCATCACTCTGGGTGCCCACGCAAATGTCGTACCCTTGCTGCAATAAATTTGTTGTATCCCAGCAGCCGCAGCACTACGTAAAATTGAGCCGAGGTTTCCCGGATCTTGGATCGTGTCGAGTAAGACAGCCGATTCGCTTAACCGCACTGGCAAGGGCAAATCGGGGGTCTCCATCACAAATAAGATATCGATCCCATGTTCAACTTGGCTCAGCGCCACAAATAGCGCATCAGGTAAAACGATACATTGTGTTGGGCCAATCTGACACTGTGCAATGATCGCCGCAACTTCAGGATTAAGACGCGCCGTCTCACTGACCACGCAAAAAGGGGGATGCCCGATTTGCTGCAAATAAGCCTCACATAAATGGACGCCATCAAGCAAAGTCCTGCTCGCACGGCGACGCGCCTGCGAGCTGGTTGCTAGTTGCTTTAATTCCTTGTAAAGAGGATTGTCGCGGGATGAAATAGCTTTGATCATCATCTCAAAAATCTGTTGCGTAAGCTTCACTTTTTTGTAACGGGCTAAGCGCAGATTTAACCACGATCTTCGCAGCCGGCTGGCCCTCCAGCAAACGTCGCACCGGTGCATACGAAATACGATGCACCGGTGACACACCATGCAAGGTCAAGCGTTCTAAGTGTAAGGCGGTCGGATAACCCTTGTGCTGATCAAAAGCATAAAGCGGATATTGCTGATGCAGCAAATGCAAGGCATGATCGCGGGCGGTCTTGGCTAATATCGACGCGGCTGAAATTGCCGGCACTTTGTCATCACCTTTGATGATCGCCTCCGCCCTTACGGACATAACCGGACAACGGTTGCCATCGATGAGCGCCAAACTTGGTACGAGATGCAAACCCTCCACCGCCCTACGCATCGCCAGCATGCTGGCCTGTAGGATATTCAGCGTATCAATCTCCTGCTCTGAACATTGCGCAATCGACCACGACAAGGCATGTGCCTTGATCTCTAAAGCCAATGCATCACGTTTTGCCTCAGTTAATTTTTTGGAGTCGCGTAATCCAGGGATCGGATATGCTGGGTCCAGAATTACGGCAGCGGCAAAAACGGGACCAGCCAACGGGCCACGCCCTGCTTCATCAACGCCGCATATCACTTCATTAACGTAATCAAACAAGGGAAGATTTTGCTCATTATTTTTCACGAGAATACGTTCCCTCAAAAAGAGTTATAGCGACCATATCATCTCAGCCGCATGGCAGCCTCAACGCGCCACTTTGGCTTGCGCAATTACCTGCATCACTGCGTGTGCACCTTCTGTTGCAGTATCGCGTGACAAGGTGTGATGCATGTCGATAAAGCGCTGTTTCAACTTATCTCGATGTTCGGCATCTTGCAGTTGATACCAAAGCGCATCTGCCAATGATTGCGGGGTTGCTGCATCCTGCAAAAATTCAGGCACCAAAAATTCACGCGCCAAAATATTGGGCAATCCTATCCAAGGTTGATAACCCATATGACGCAACACATGCCAAGAGGCACGCATCATTTTATAGGCGATCACCATCGGCTTTTTAAACAAAGCGACTTCAAGTGACGCTGTGCCAGATGCCACCAGTACCGCATCGGCCGCGGCCAGCACCTCATGCGAGCGACCGTCGACGATCTTGATAGGTACGTCCTGCAATCCAACTTCGGCGAGTAAAGCAAGGAAATACTCGTGCTGAGTATGACCCGCCATCGGCGCGACGAAATGCAGATTTGGATCGCGCTTTAAAAGTAATTTTGCCGACTCAACAAAGGTCACCGCGTTGTATTTCAATTCCGACATGCGGCTACCCGGCAATATCGCCAGCACTGAGGCATTCGCTGGTAAGTCTAACGCCAGACGCGCCGCCAGCTGATCTGGCTCCATTGGTATTACCTGCGCCAATGGATGACCGACATAGGTCGCTGGAATACCGGCTTTGCGGTAAATCTCTTCCTCGAAGGGAAAAATAACCAGCATATGCGAGACCGCACGCGCAATTTTTTTGATGCGTGCAGCACGCCAGGCCCAGATTGATGGCCCGATGAAATGCATGGTGGGAATACCCGCGCTCTTCAACTCTGCTTCGAGACCGAGATTGAAATCTGGTGCATCGACACCAATAAAAACCGCTGGCCGTTCTTGCAATAATTGATCACGCAACGCGATTTGTATGCCTTTGATTTCGCGGTAGTGCGCCAGCACTTCAAACAAGCCACGTACTGACAATTTCTCCATAGGGAAATCGCTGACAAAGCCGTGTTGTGCCATGTAGGCACCGCCAATGCCGTGCATATGCGCATTAGGCAACAGAGGACGTAAGCCAGACAGAAGACGACCCGCTAGCAAATCGCCCGATGTTTCACCGGCGACCATGGCAATGGCGGCATTGCCACCTATGCCAACGATATCAGCGGATGATGCCACGGGGAGAGGATGTGATAAATTCACGCAATTGACGCAGATAAATTGCGGCATCGGGCGTTTTACTTTCTTCCGCCTCAAGCGCCGATTTTGCTTCTTCCAATGCTAAATTGGAACGATAAAGTATGCGGTAACCGCGTTTAATGCCTGTAATTTGTTCGCTGGTAAAGCCGCGACGGCGCAGGCCTTCACTATTGATACCGGCAGGTACCGCACGATTGCCCGCAGCGGTGATGAAAGGAGGAATGTCCTGACTTACTGCGGCAGTGAATGCCGTCATTGCGTGCGCACCGATATGGCAGAACTGATGTACCGAGGTAAATCCTCCGAGAAAAACCCAGTCTGCTAGTTGCACATGCCCGGCCAAAGTGACATTGTTAGCTAATATGATATTGCTACCTAACTGACAATCATGCGCTATATGTACATACGCCATGATCCAGTTATCGTCGCCGATACGGGTGACACCAGCATCCTGGCTAGTGCCGATATTCATCGTCACGAATTCGCGTATCGTATTGCGATCGCCAATTTCTAAGCGTGTAGGCTCACCTGCGTATTTTTTGTCTTGCGGTGCAGCGCCGAGCGACGCAAACTGAAAAATCGTATTGTCACAGCCTATGCTGGTATGACCTTCGACGACGACATGCGGACCAATCTTAGTACGCGGTCCAATCATCACATTCGGCCCAATCACCGAGTACGGACCAACTTCGACTGCATCCGCCAATTGCGCCTTAGCATCAACGATAGCTGTTGGATGAATCAATGCCATTACTGTTCCGCAACTTGGCCAGGTTCTTTAATGCTACGCATGGTGCACATCAACTCCGCTTCGAGTGCAACCTGTCCATCAACCGAACCAACTGCCTTATATTTCCAGATACCGCGCGCATTGCGCAAAATTTCGACATCCATCTTCAATTGGTCACCAGGCTCGACCGGACGTTTAAAACGTGCCCCGTCAATGCCGATGAAATAGACCACACTGTTATCGTCGGGTTTTTGTCCCATCGTCAAGAATGACAAAAGCGCAGCAGTTTGCGCAAGTGCCTCTATCATCAATACGCCCGGCATCACTGGTTTATGCGGGAAATGGCCGTTAAAAAACTCTTCATTTGCAGTGACATTCTTGAGCGCAGTAATTGATTTTCCAGACTCCCAAGTGAGCACGCGATCAACCAGTAGCAAAGGATAGCGATGCGGTAAATATTCTTTGATCTGATTGATATCTAATGTTTTCATTTCCATAGGATGCATTCTTTTATTTAATTTTTATCTTTAGTTTTATCTTCCAGCAATAATTGCATTGCTTTCTCCAGTGTGCGGATTTTCTCACGCATCGTCGACAAATTACGTACTAGCACCGCAGATTTTTCCCATTCAGCATTTTTTGCCAAGGGATAAAATCCGGTATATTGCCCTGGCTCACGGATAGAACGCGACACCATACTGCCCGATGAGATATGCACGTGATCAGCGATCGTCAAGTGCCCCAGCACCATCGCAGCACCGCCAAAAGTACAATGCTTGCCTATCATCGCGCTGCCCGCCACACCGACACAACCGGCCATCGCAGTATGCGCGCCAATATGACAGTTGTGCCCAATTTGGATCTGATTGTCCAGCTTGACGCCATCTTCGATCACGGTATCACTTAACGCACCTCGATCAATCGAGGTGTTGGCACCGATCTCGACATCATCGCCGATGATGACCGTCCCAGTCTGCGGAATTTTGATCCAATTACCCGCATCATTGGCAAAACCGAAACCATCTGCCCCGATCACCGCGCCTGAGTGAATAATGCCACGCGCGCCGATACGGCAAGCAGACAGAAAAGTAACCCGGGGATGAAAAAAAGTCTGCGTACCAAGCTCAGCACCACGCCCGATAAAACTGCCTGCTCCTATCACACAACCATCAGCGATCTTAACGCCAGCTTCTATGGTCACATAAGGACCGATCGATGCGTTGGCAGCAATCTCGGCACTCGGGTCTACCGTCGCACTTGCATGGATACCGACCGGTATCGCCTGCTGATTCAAGGCAGCAAAAAACTGCGCCGCATAGGCAAAATAGGCATACGGATTATCTACGACGATGCGCGCGCCAGCGTAAACCACACCGACGATTGCATCGTCGGCTGCAGATAAAATTAAAGCGGCCGCGTTTGTTTGCGCGGCCTGCTTTCTGAACTTGGAATTGGCGAGAAATGTGACATGCGATGCACCGGCATCATTTAACGGCGCGATGCCGTCGACTTCCATCTCTGCATCACCGATCAGGCGGCCTCCCAAGCGTTCGACCAAATCACCTAGTCGAGTGCTCATTGTCGCCTTTGTCTTATTTGGTCAGTGCTTTAAGCACTTTATCGGTAATGTCAACGCGAGGACTGATGTAGACAGCTTCTTGCAGAATAATATCGTAATTCTCTGCTACCGCAATCTGCTTGATGACCTTATTGGTTTTTTCGATGACACTCGCCATTTCTTCGTTACGACGTTGATTCAGATCTTCTCTAAATTCGCGTTGCGTACGTTGAAATTCTCTGTCCATATCGGCAAGATCACGCTGACGCTTGACACGATCCGAATCAGAAAGCACTGCTGCATCCTTATCCATTTTGGCCGCTGCAGCTTTCAGACGTGACGCCATATCTTGCAGCTCTTTTTGGCGCTTGGAAAACTCAAGCTCAATCTTGGTCTGTGCCGCTTTGTATGGGACGCCCTCGCGGAAAATACGCTCAGTACTAACGACGCCAATTTTTACTTCCTGTGCTTGCACGGAAGAAAATAAAAACAGCGAAACCGTCAACGCGGTCAAGGCCCTAGAAACAACTGAAACATTAATTAACGACTTCAAAATAATTCTCCACATTCTGATTGCCAATACCCAACTTCGCTATTATGCATCAAGCAATTAAAAACCGGTACCCAACTGGAATTGGAAGGTTTGCGTTCTATCTTTCTTTGCCAAGTCATCATCTGTATTAGCATTTAATGGCCTACCGTAACTTAACTTCAACGGTCCGATAGGGGATATCCAACTAATACCAACACCAGTCGAATATTTTAGATCACTTCCGACAGAGTCGTTTTCGCCATAGACGTTCCCTGCATCAAAGAATGTAAACCAGCGCAAGGTTCTATCATCGCCCGAGCCAGGAAATGGAAATTGCCATTCCGCATTAAGTAACAAGCGCGACGAACCGCCGAGAGCATCACCAGTCGCCTTCTCTTTAGGACCTAATGAAGAGCCTTCATATCCGCGAACTGAGCCAATACCACCAGCGTAAAAGTTCTTGAAAATCGGGAAAGGGTTATCGCCAAACGACTGTCCATAATCAATTTCACCGTTCAAAGCCAAAGTGGTACTACCCAATGGTTGGTAATACTGATGCTGATAAGTAGCACGGTAATATTTCAAATCGCCGAGTGCAGAAAATTCAAAATTGGCGCGCTGATAACGTCCTCTTGTTGGCACCAAAGCACTATCACGATTATCGCGCTGCCATGCTGCTGTAAGTGGAATCCCTGTCGTAGTTGCACTATGTGTGCCAGTTGTTGACGCCTCTTGGTTGTTATTAACATCATTCACATAGTCAACAAAACGCTGAGGGCTGTCCTGCTTGTCGCTATCGTCACCGATACCTTTGTACACCTCGATTTCGGTACGCTCTACCCCCACGCCGAAATACACACGATCATACTCAGTAAAAGGCACTCCGAACTTGATGTTGCCACCCATAGTCTGGATACGATAATCACCACTATTAATACTAGGAGGCCTCGTCGTACGCAGGAACACTTGATAACTACGGCTGATGCCATCATCGGTAAAATACGGATCAGTGCTGGATACTGCAATCGTCCGATTGTACTTACTGGTGTTGACATCAACGCCGATGGTATTGCCTGTGCCGAACGCATTGTCTTGATGAATAGAGCCGCTCAACGATATCTTGTCGCTACTATTAAAACCTGCGCCAAGTGCAATATTGCCGGTCGGTTTTTCTGTGACCGCCATATTGACATCGACTTGATCAGTTTTACCCGGTACATCAGGCGTCTCAACTTTAACGTCAGTAAAAAAGTCTAGGCGATCTACTCGATCACGCGACAATTTGATTTTTTCACCGTCATACCATGAGTTTTCAAACTGACGTAACTCGCGACGTATCACTTCATCTCGAGTTTTTGTATTGCCGGAAATATTAATATTGCGTACATACACGCGTCGACCCGGATCAACCAAGATCGTGAAAGCGACTTCATCTTTTTCGCGATCGATTTTAGGATTGGCATTGACATTGGCAAATGCGTAACCAAAATTTCCTAGGCGCTCCGCGATACCTTTGGTGCTGGCGGTTAGTTTTTCACCTGAATACACGTCGCCTTTTTTCAATTGCAACAGCGTTTTTAGTTCATCTTCCCGTCCGAACATCTCACCTTCCAGTTTGATATCAGAGACCGTAAATTTATGACCCTCATTGATATTGATCGTAATGTAAATATCTTTTTTGTCAGGGGAAATGGACACTTGCGTCGACTCGACTTGCATCTCGAGATAACCGCGATTCAAATAGAAGGATTTCAGCGTCTGTATATCGCCCGCCAATTTTTCTTTTGAATACTGATCCGCCTTCGAATACCAAGTAAACCAGCCAGGGGTGGTCAAATCAAATCTTTTCAATAAATCTTTTTCACTGAAATCCTTGGCACCAATAATATTGATATTCTTAATGCGTGCCGGATCACCCTCATCAACCGCGAAGTTAATGGCAACACGATTACGCTCAACGGGGGTGACTGTGGCAGTAATCAAGACGCCATAGCGCCCACGCGACAAATATTGACGCTTTAACTCCTGCTCCGCTCTATCTAGCAATGCCTTGTCATAGATGCGCGATTCGCCCAGTCCCATCTCTTTGAGTGCTTTGGTAAGGGTATCCTTGTCGAATTCCTTAGTGCCGGAAAACTCGACACTGGCAATCGCCGGACGCTCTTGCACCTGCACTACCAACACATTGTTTTCAGTCTCGATGCGTACATCTTTGAAAAAGCCGGTTGCGTACAAGGCCTTGATCGCCTCGGTGCCTTTTTCATCGGTAAACGTTTCGCCCACGCGCACCGGCAAATAGCTAAATACTGTGCCAGGTTCGGTGCGTTGAATACCTTCAACACGGATGTCTTTGATCGTAAAGGGATCACCCGCCTGCGCATAGGCAGAACATAAAGTGAACGCTGCGATCGCAATAACACGGGGAGTAATCGGCAGAGAGAAACGCTCGGAATATAATTTCATTGGCTATCGTTAATTAATGACTCATCGCTCTAAGCGAGGAAATGCGAACTTTAGGAAATCAGACGATTGATGTCGTTAAATACTGCGACCAACATCAAAGTCATCAATATCCCGACTCCCGCACGCTGGGCGATCGCACCAAAACGCTCAGATACTGGGCGCCCAGTTAAAACTTCCACAGCATAATACAGCAAAAGACCCCCATCCAGAACCGGAATGGGGAGCAGGTTCATCACGCCCAAACTAATGCTGACAAAGGCGATAAAACTAAGATAGCTGATCAAGCCTATACGCGCTGTTTTACCAGCATAGTCAGCTATCGTAATCGGGCCGGTTACATTGCGCCAAGAGACCTCGCCAACCACCATTTTCCCGACCATTTTAACAGTCAGTACACTGGTATCCCAGGTACGCTTGACTCCCTTGGATAATGCTAGCAAAGGACTATGCGCGATGGTTACCATCGCTGGTGCCAACGCCATTTCTACATTGATACGGCCAAAAGTTTGGTCATTTTTTATAACCTCCTCTGGTATCACGTTAACGCTCAGTTCTCGTCCCTGACGTAATAATGTCAGATGCAAATCACGTTGTGGCGCAGCGCGGACCCGCTCAACAAAATTCAAGCCGTCCGTGACCGGCACGCCATCAATTGCGAGTATCTGATCGCCCTGCTGCAAGCCAGCACGCATTGCTGGGCCATCTGCCACGACTGGCCCCAACACTGCTGGTGGACGTGCCAAATCGATGCCTAATGGCTCGAGAAAATTTTGTTCGAGATCATTCGGCGAAATGCTATCCAGCGGAATCGTCACATCGTGCAATTGATCAGCTTGATCGTTTGCGCCGACGACTTGCAGTAGCGCTGGCTTTTTATCGACAACCGATTGCAGCATCAACCAGCGCACGTCACCCCACACCTGCACCGCATCGCCGTTAATCGCGGTGATTTTATCGCCAGCACGCAATCCCGCTTGATAGGCAATCGTGTTTTCTGCTGGTGCGCGCAATACTGGCGCCGGTTCCGGCATGCCATAACTATACAGCCCTGCAAACACCGCTATCGCCAGTAAAAAATTTGCCAACGGACCAGCGGCAACAATCGCAATGCGTCGCCAAACAGTTTGCCGCGTAAATTCCCGATTTAAGTCTGCCGCGGAAATGCCATCTAAATCACCATCGCGCGCATCCAGCATTTTGACGTAACCACCCAAAGGCAATATTGACACTGCCCACTCGGTCTGATCGGGACCGAAGCGACGTGAATATACTACCTTGCCCATACCAACAGAAAAACGTAAAACTTTGACGCCGCACCAGCGCGCAACTAAATAATGCCCAAGCTCATGCACGATGATGAGGACACCGAGGACAAGCGCAAACGCTAGTATTGTTTGGATAAACGTCATTGTGGGAGCAGGGAAATTGTCAGCTCACGCGCCTGACGGTCTTGCTCGAACACCGCTGCGATATCGTCAAGCGCAATAGTTGGTAGTGTATCCATCACCCGTGCAATCAACTGATCAATCATGCGGAAACCGATGCGATTTTCCAAAAAAGCCTGAACCGCTATTTCATTCGCTGCGTTAAGAAGTGCTGGTGCGGAACCGCCTGCCTGCAATGCATCATACGCCAGTTTTAAACAAGGAAAACGTTGCAGATCCGGCTGCTCGAAAGTGAGTTTTGCAATCTGCGTCAGATCTACGCTTTTAACGCCAGACTGTATGCGCTCTGGGTAGGCCAAAGCATGTGCAATCGGTGTGCGCATATCGGGATTACCCAATTGCGCTAGTACCGAGCCATCGACATACGACACCATAGAATGAATCACGCTCTGCGGATGTATCACCACTTCTATTTGTTGTGCTGGCAAGCCGAACAACCAATGTGCTTCAATGACTTCCAACCCTTTGTTCATCATCGTCGCGGAGTCAACCGAGATTTTTCGTCCCATAACCCAGTTTGGGTGCGCAACTGCTTCTGCTGGCGTTACCTGATCCAGGGTATCAACCGCGCGCTGCAAAAAAGGACCGCCCGAGGCCGTCAGTAAAATTTTTTCAATTCCGCATTGCAATGACAAACGTTCGTGCCTTGCCGGCATACATTGAAAGATCGCGTTGTGTTCGCTGTCAATCGGCATCAGCGTCGCACCAGAATGCGTTACCGCATCCATCAGTAACGCACCCGACATCACCAATGCTTCTTTATTGGCGAGCAATAATTTTTTTCCTGCGCGTGCCGCTGCCAAGGTGGGGGCTAGCCCTGCAGCGCCAACAATCGCTGCCATCACGGTATCGCATTCAGAGGCACTAGCAACCGCACACAATGCGGCTTCGCCATATTCAACTTCTATTTGTAAAGCTTTTGCGCGCAACAAGAATTGCAATTTTTTTGCTGCTTCTGCTGATCCAACCACCACGCGTTTAGGTAAAAATTGTGCGCATTGCTGTGCCAATTCCTCAACTCGATTTTGCGCAGTCAATGCGTATACGACATAGCGATCCGGATGTCGCGCCAAAACATCTAATGTGGATACGCCTATGGACCCAGTAGAGCCCAGTATAGTGATGTGCTGCATGCCGATTTTCACGCCCAATTTACATCCAATATGCGATAAAGACGGCGAACGGCAATACCGGTATCAAGGCATCAACACGATCCAGCACACCTCCGTGGCCGGGCAATAATGCGCTGCTATCTTTCATGCCAGCACGACGTTTAAGTTGCGACTCAAACAAATCGCCCACGACGCTCAAGGCTGTCATGATGATCAAAGCAGCAAACAGACCGCCCCAACCCCATGTGAGATAAACCTGCACGGTAAATGTGTCGTTGAAGATATCGCTAAATGCGGGAACCGCAATCGTCAAACCACCAGCCAGCAAGACGAACAGTGCGCCGCCGATCGCGCCCTCCCATGATTTTCCTGGTGAAATGGATGGTGCCAGCTTACGTTTGCCAAATGCCTTGCCGCTGAAATAGGCACCGATATCGGCTATCCACACGATTGCCATCACCGACAACATGTAGGTTGGAGAACGATGATACAAGCTAAGAATCGCGATAAAGGCACCAAAAATCGCCACGCCATACACGCTACACAGCAAGCGATTTGCCAGTCCATCCAACGCCGGCAAGCCAAAACGTAGCGAAGGCGTCAGACGTATAAGCCAAATCGCAATGCAAACACCAAATAACAATACGCTTTGTCGGAAACTCGAAGCGAAAGCCAGAAAAACAAAGACTGCTGTCCATATTGCCGCACCGACGATGGGGAACTGTATGCGAAACAGACGCTGGCATTCCCATGCTGCCGCGGCAAAAAATACTGCCACTAGCGTCGCAAAAGTATTAGAAGAACCTGAAAAGATTGCCAGCAATAATACGGCTAGCAATATAAGTGCGGTAATTACACGGGTTTTTAGCATGCCGCTACCGCCGCTTGTTCGGCAAGTTGTTGACTAGTGCGTCCAAAGCGTCTTTCTCGTTGTTGATAAGAGGCAATTGCCTTGGTTAGCGCGGCAGCATCAAAATCTGGCCAATACGTATCCGTAAAGTAGAACTCGGTATAAGCGAGCTGCCACAAAAGAAAATTGGAAACGCGCTCTTCACCGCCAGTGCGAATAAAAAGGTCAGGTTCTGGGGCATAGGCGAGCGACAAGTGCGGCGCCAGTTGCGCTTCGCTGAAATCTTGCGTGTCTGGGTTCGCTGCGATCATTTTATTGACTGCCTGCATGATGTCCCAACGTCCGCCATAATTAGCGCAAATGGTCACCGTCATGCGGCTGTTACCTTCAGTTTTACGTTCTGCGCTGGCAATCATTTTTTGCAGCTTCTCGTCGAAGCGACTAAGATCGCCAACGATCCGCAAACGTATGCCATTGGCATGCATTTTTGCCACCTCACGCTCCAAGGCGGTAACGAACAAACGCATCAAAACTGAGACCTCATCTTGCGGCCTACGCCAGTTCTCAGAACTGAAAGCAAAAAAGGTAACGTACTCTATACCTTGCTTGGCGCAGTTTTCCACCACACCACGCACTGTTTCAACACCCTTAGCATGCCCTGCCACACGTGGCATGAAGCGCTTGGTCGCCCATCGCCCATTACCATCCATGATGATGGCAATGTGGCGTGGCACCAAAGATACATCTGGCACCACTTGAGTTGAGCTGGGAGCTGTCATGAATTAAAAGCGATCATAGAGCGTAAACAGAAAGACTGCGAGAAACGCCGACTTAAACCGTTAGTACTTCCTTTTCTTTTTCGACGACCATCTTGTCTATTTCCTGGACGAACTTGTCGGTTAGTTTTTGCACTTCATCCTGTGCGCGACGCTCATCGTCCTCTGAGCACTCTTTGTCTTTGACGAGTTTTTTCAAGGTTTCGTTCGCATCGCGACGAATATTGCGGATCGCAATTTTTGCATCTTCCGCTTCACTCTTAACCAGCTTCACCATTTCCTTACGGCGCTCTTCGGTCAGCGCAGGGGTAGGCACACGAATCAACTCCCCTTGCGTCGCCGGATTCAAACCAAGATCGGCATCGCGAATCGCTTTTTCAATCGTCGCCACCATTTTCTTTTCGAACGGTTGTACACCGATGGTACGCGCATCAATCAGCGTCAGGTTGGCGACTTGGCTCAAATTAGTTGGGTTACCGTAATACTCGACCATTACATGATCAAGGATGCCAGTATGGGCACGACCCGTGCGCACTTTAGCCAGATCGGCTCTCAAAGTGTCGATCGATTTCTGCATTTTTTGATCGGCATTTTTTTTTGCATCTGCAACAGTCATTGCTGCTCTCCTCTTTTACAACGCCTACCACGCGTTAAATCTAAAGTTAATTGCTAAGTTAATTGAATTCAAACGTGCACTAACGTGCCCTCGTCTTCGCCCATGATGACGCGTTTTAATGCGCCCGGCTTAACGATGGAAAACACTTTGATGGGTAATTTTTGATCACGACACAGCGCAAACGCGGTGGCATCCATCACTTGCAGATGTTTAGAAATCGCCTCATCGAATGTGATCGTCGCATAGCGCGTCGCATCCGGATCCTTGTTTGGATCTGCGCTGTACACGCCATCGACCTTGGTGGCCTTGAGAACGATCTCGGCACCGATTTCTGAACCGCGCAAAGCGGCTGCTGTGTCAGTGGTAAAGAAAGGATTACCGGTACCTGCGGCAAAAACAACGACCTTACCCTCTTCCAGATACTGTAAAGCCTTGGGACGCACGTATGGCTCGACCACCTGCTCGATGCCGATCGCTGACATCACACGCGCCGTAATCCCAGCACGCCGCATTGCATCGGCCAAAGCGAGCGAATTCATCACTGTCGCCAGCATCCCCATGTAATCCGCGGTCGCTCTATCCATGCCTTGCGCACCAGGTGCCACACCGCGAAAAATATTACCGCCACCGATCACAATTGCCACTTCGACGCCCATCTTGGCGATTTCCGACACATCCTCAACCATACGCTCGATGGTTGCACGATTAATGCCGTACAGATCATCTCCCATTAACGCCTCACCCGACAATTTGAGAAGAACACGTTTGTAAGCTGGGCTTGTCATAGGCTGAATTCCTTGTTTTTGTCAGAAGTCTTGCGTGGATAGCGAACTTTTTTATTTCGTTTTGCGTGCAATCACACTCATTACATGCAAATAAAATTTTACCCTTGAATCTTAATCTTTTAGCGCATCAAAAAGTACCGCTGAAGCGAAAAAAAGGGCCTTGCGGCCCGATTTTTTTCTTACGCCTGTTTTGCTGCTGCAACTTGCGCCGCCACTTCGGCTGCAAAGTCATCTTGTTTTTTCTCAATGCCTTCGCCAACCACATACATTGTGAATGCCTTGACCGCTGATTTAGTGTCTTTCAGCATTTGCTCAATCGTTTGTTTGTCGTTCTTGACAAAGGTTTGATTCAGCAGCGAGACTTCTTTCAAATACTTCTGGACCGAACCTTCTACCATTTTGGTCACGATTTCAGCTGGCTTACCCGATTCTGCGGCTTTCAGTTCTGCAACCGAACGCTCTTTCGCAATTAAATCTGCCGGCACATCGTTGGAAGACAAGGCAACTGGTTTCATTGCGGCAATGTGCATCGCCACATCTTTACCAACTTGCTCATCGTCGCCTTCGAACTCAACCATCACACCAATACGTGTACCGTGCACGTAAGAAGCGAGTTTGCCTGTCGTTTCAAAACGAGCAAAGCGGCGAATCGACATATTTTCACCGATACGACCGATGAGCGCCGCGCGCGTTTCTTCGACCGTCTTATCGCCCAATGGCAACGCGGACAAGGCCGCAACATCAGCTGGGTTCTTTTCGGCGATCAATTTTGCCAACACATCGGAGAAGCCGAGGAAGTCGTCATTTTTGGTCACGAAGTCAGTTTCGCAATTGACTTCAATCATGGCGCCTACATTGCCAGCAACATAGGTTGCGACAACGCCTTCTGCTGTTATGCGGGATGCCGCTTTAGAAGCTTTGCTACCCAATTTAACGCGCAATAACTCTTCTGCTTTAACCGGATCGCCATCGGCTTCCGTCAAAGCTTTCTTGCACTCCATCATCGGCGCATCCGTAAGCGCGCGCAATTCACCAACCATCGCTGCAGTAATAACCGCCATTACAATCTCCTGATAAAACGGACGTCAATCGGACGCCCGACAACTAGTTACGATTGATAATTTACGTTATTTATTTACGCTCGTTACATGCGCCAATAATCACGTTCAATCACCACATTCCATCATTCTGTTCAAAATTCAATCGAAAAAAAAGGGCGAACAGAGTTGCCCTTTTTTTCTGATGTAAAGCCATCAGAGACAGGGTATTAAGCCTGCTCGCTGACCTCAACGAAGTCGTCTTGACCCTTGATCGCTTCTACCAGATCATTGGTAGCGTTAGCGCGACCTTCGAGGATTGCATCGGCGACACCACGTGCGTACAAAGTAATTGCCTTGGACGAGTCGTCGTTACCAGGAATGATGTAAGTCACACCGGCTGGCGTATGGTTAGTATCAACCACACCGATAACAGGAATGCCAAGTTTTGCTGCTTCGGTGATTGCACCTTTGTGGTAACCAACGTCAACCACAAAAATTGCATCAGGAATACCGCCCATGTCCTTAATGCCACCGATAGCTTTAGCTAATTTGATTTTTTCGCGCTCAAACGTCAATGCTTCTTTTTTGCTGAGCTTTTCCATAGAACCATCTTCGGCCATCGCTTCCAGCTCTTTCAAGCGCTTGATCGATGTCTTAATGGTTTTGAAATTGGTCAGCATGCCGCCCAACCAACGCTGATCGACGTAAGGCATGCCCGCGCGCTGTGCTTCTGCAGCGATAATTTCGCGTGCTTGACGCTTAGTACCGACCATCAAAATAGTGCCGCGATTGGATGACAATTGACGGATGTACGTCATTGCTTCTTGATACATACCCATCGTTTTTTCGAGATTAACGATATGGATACGGTTGCGATGACCGAAAATATACGGGGCCATCTTTGGGTTCCAGAAGCGAGTTTGGTGACCAAAATGGACGCCAGCTTCCAGCATTTCACGCATTGTTACAGACATAATATCTCCAGGGTTAAGGTCTGGAATTCGCCCAGTCACCGCCTCCTTGCTGCACCATACTCATTGTGTTCAATAAGTGTTACAACACGAAAACCAGCACCCTTTTCGGACGAATTCGCGATTTGGCTTGCTCAAACAACATACCTAATTTCGATAAGTATTTCGGGCAAGCGCGAGATTTTACCCCGAAAACCATCATTGTTTCAAGCGAAACCACACACAGCTCAGCGAAGCCAGCCGCGCTCGTCTATAATCTCGGCTAAATCTTAAGCTTTTTCCCTCTGACGCTGTCAATTCAGCACTTTTAAAGTACACATGGGCAATATTTCAATCAAAACCGCAGAAGACATAGAAGGCATGCGACTTGCCGGACGATTAGGCTCGGAAGTCCTTGATTACATCACGCCGTTCGTCAAAGCCGGCGTCACCACTGGCGAGCTCGACCGCCTCTGCCACGAGTACATGGTCAATGTACAAGACACAATCCCCGCGCCGCTTAATTACTGCCCGTCTGGCTACACCCCTTTTCCGAAGGCGATTTGCACCTCCGTCAATGATGTGATTTGCCACGGCATCCCTGGCGATAAAGTGCTAAAGAATGGCGATGTCGTCAATTTGGATATCACCGTTATCAAAAACGGTTATCACGGTGATACCAGCCGCATGTTTTTCATTGGCGAGCCATCGATCATGGCTAAACGTCTGACTGAAATCACTTTCGATTGCATGTGGCTGGGCATTTCCAAAATCAAACCAGGTGCGCATTTAGGTGATATCGGTCATGTCATTCAGCAATATGCAGAAAAAGCTGGCTACAGCGTAGTACGCGAATTCTGTGGTCACGGCATAGGCAAAGTATTCCACGAAGAGCCACAAGTACTGCACTATGGCCGTCCCGGCACGCTGGAAAAACTCGCTGCGGGCATGATTTTTACCGTTGAGCCTATGATTAATGCCGGCCGCCGCGAAATCCGCGAAATGGGCGATGGTTGGACGATTAAGACCAAGGACAGAAGCCTGTCAGCGCAATGGGAACATACGGTGCTGGTGACCGAAACTGGATATGAAGTTCTGACACAATCGGCAGGTTCACCGCCACCACCCGCCTTCATCACGCAAAAAGCATCGTCGTCTCCGCAAACTGCAGAGGCCTGAGATGTCCTCACTCGCCATTCAACTTAAGGAACGACTCAAGGGTGAGCGTCAAGAAGCCATTGCGCTCTTTAACGAGAATGGTGAAGTCGAACAATTATTGAGCAGTCTGAAGGATAAGGTTGACGCCGCATTGGTAGAAGCTTGGCGTCATTTTGATTTGCCCTCAGATGCGGCTTTGGTTGCAGTAGGCGGCTATGGTCGCGGCGAATTGTCGCCGCACTCCGACGTCGACCTGCTGATTTTGATCAAGCAGGAGCCCACTCCAGCGTTACAAGAGAAGCTAGAAGATCTCGTGCAGTTACTGTGGGACATCGGGTTGGAAATCGGCCACAGCATACGCACGATAGATGAATGCATGAGTGAAGCGGCTGCAGATATTACCGTGCAAACCAGCCTGCTTGAAGCGCGCCTACTGATCGGTGACCAAGAGCAGTTTCTGATACTCGTCAACCGTTGCGCAGTCGCGATGGACGCACGAGCCTTTTTCCGCGCTAAAACGCTGGAGTTACGTCAGCGCCACGCCAAATACCAAGACACGCCTTATAGCCTGGAACCAAATTGCAAGGAAAGTCCGGGCGGCCTACGTGATTTGCAAGTAATTTTGTGGGTTGCTAAAGCGGCGAATCTGGGCAACTCCTGGGATGAGCTTGCCACGCATGGACTAATCACAGAAACAGAGGCGCAGCAATTAATCCTGAAAGAACGCACGCTCAAAAACTTACGTATTCATTTACACATCATTGCCAATCGTCGTGAAGACAGACTGGTATTCGACATTCAAACCGCGATGGCGGAGGCGCTGCACTTTCATAATTCCAGTACGCGACGCGCAAGTGAGTATTTGATGCAGCAGTATTATCGCGCCGCAAAAACGGTGACGCAATTAAACGCGATCTTATTGCAAAACATTGAGACGCAGTTATTTCCGCAAATGTCAGCGGCAGTCGCTATCAATGAACGTTTTAACGAAATCAACGGCTTCATTGATATTGCACAAGACGACACTTTCGACGCCACGCCATCGGCAATGCTCGAAGTCTTTTTACTACTATCACTACATCCTGAACTTAAAGGTATGTCGGCGCGTACGCTACGTGCGCTATGGCACTCACGCTTCAAGATTGACAACCATTTCCGCAATGATCCGGCTAACCGCGCCTTGTTCCTGCAAATTTTTCAGGCACCGCAAGGAATCACGCATACGTTGCGGCGCATGAATCAAACCAGTATTCTGGGGCGATATCTTCCCAACTTCCGTCGCATCGTTGGTCAGATGCAGCATGATCTATTTCACGTGTACACGGTAGATCAGCATATCTTGATGGTGGTGCGTAACGTACGTCGATTCATGCTGAGCGAACACGCACATGAATATCCGTTTTGCAGCCAACTCGCGGCGAATTTTCCAAAGCCATGGTTGTTATATATCGCCGCGCTGTTTCACGATATTGCAAAAGGACGTGGCGGTGATCATTCCCAGCTTGGGATGCAAGATGCGCAAACTTTTTGCATTGAACATGGCTTATCCGAAGAAGAAACCGAGCTAGTCGTATTCTTGGTCGAGCATCATTTGTCCATGTCGCAAATTTCACAGAAGCAGGACTTATCCGATCCTGCCGTCATCTCCAACTTCGCACAGATGGTCAAGGATGAGCGCCATTTAACTGCGCTGTATCTGCTCACTGTCGCCGATATTCGCGGCACCAGCCCAAAAGTCTGGAACGCCTGGAAAGGCAAGCTGATTGAAGATCTGTACAGAATGACGCTGCGCGCAGTTGGTGGTGAAGCACCCTCGGTTGATCGTGAGCTCAAGAACAGTCAGCAAGAGGCATTGAAAACTTTACGCCTGTACGGTCTGCCAGAAAACGCGCATGAAGCATTATGGCAACAACTTGATATCGCTTATTTTTTACGCCATGACGCCGCTGATATTGCATGGCAAACGCGTGCTTTTTATAACCATTTAGAGAGCACCACGCCGGTGGTTAAATGCAGGTTATCGCCAATAGGCGAAGGCTTGCAAGTTGCCGTCTACGTAAAAGACAGCAGCGATTTGTTTGCGCGCATTTGCAGCTATTTCGATCACAAGAATTTCAGCATTCTAGATGCAAAAATTCACACCACGAATCATGGTTATGCGCTGGATACTTTTTTGGTAACCGAGCCGGCATTTGCCAATAGTTATCGTGATTTGATCAGCTTAATCGAACATGAATTAAGCAATATACTGCAACAAAAAGAAGAATTGCCGACACCCAACAAAGGACGCCTGTCTCGTTTGTCGCGCATGTTTCCAGCCACGCCTACCGTCGATCTCCGCCCTGATGAGCGCGGTCAGTATTATCTATTATCGGTGTCCGCCAGTGATCGCAATGGCTTGCTCTATTCGATTGCAAATATATTAGCCAAGTACAAAGTCAATCTACATACTGCAAAGATCATGACACTCGGTGAACGTATTGAAGACGTCTTCTTAATCGACGGTGCGGTGCTTGATAATCCACGCAATCAAATCCAGCTCGAGCGTGATCTGATGGCTGCTTTGGAAGTTTAGAATTGAATTTTAAGCATCCAGCATCACTATTTTTATCTTTAATATCTAGTACTTAATTTTTAGTACATAATTTTTCGGCGACACTCCCATTCGCCTTTATTCCAAAATATGAACGAACCACTCCGCCTCTCCAAACGTATGTCAGAACTAGGCTTATGCTCACGCCGCGAAGCCGATGAGTGGATTGCCCGTGGCTGGGTACGTGTCGATGGCAAGGTAATCTCGGAGCTAGGCACCAAAATCCTGCCATCGCAACGCGTCACCGTCGAGCGCCAAGCGGCGGCCGAACAATCCAAACGTGTCACTATCTTGATCAACAAACCGGTCGGTTATGTCAGCGGCCAAGCCGAAGATGGACACACGCCAGCGATTGCATTGATCAAGCCGGAGACACGTTGGAATGAAGATAGCAACAGCACCCAATATCATCCAACTCAACTGCGCAGTTTGGTACCTGCCGGACGACTCGACATCGACTCTGTCGGCCTATTGGTATTGACGCAGGATGGTCGCATCGCCAAACATTTGATCGGCGAAACCACCTCGGTCGAAAAAGAATATTTAGTGCGCGTGCAATACAGCAAACCAGGGAAATTACCGGATGCTGACCTTAAGCGTCTGAATCACGGTCTCACACTGGATGGCAAAAAACTGTTGCCAGCAAAAGTGAAATGGCAAAATGACGATCAGTTGAGCTTCATCCTGCGCGAGGGGAAAAAGCGGCAGATTCGACGCATGTGTGACATCGTCGGTTTAACGGTGCTGGGCTTAAAACGTGTGCGTATCGGTCGGGTCAAGCTGGGCAATTTGCCAGCCGGACAGTGGCGCTATTTAGCTGAAGACGAACAGTTTTAATTTGAATTAAAAAGCGCTTTTAAGACCGACCTTAAAAGCGCTGCACGCTACACGAAAATCAATCGTCGTCTTCAGCGTCCAGCTCCGGAAACAAGAGCTCGGCATAACCAAACTGACTCATGTCCTCAATCCGCATCGGATACAAAATCCCATCCAAATGATCGCACTCATGCTGCACCACGCGCGCATGAAACGCTTCTGCATCGCGGTTGATGACATTGCCGTGTTGGTCAAATCCTTCGTAATGCAAGGCAGTAAAGCGTGGCACTAAGCCGCGCAAGCCCGGCACCGACAAACACCCTTCCCAGGCATCGTCTCTATCGACTGATAACGGACGCAGCACAGGATTGATTAAAACGGTTTCCGGCACCGGTGGCGCATCTGGATAGCGCGTGTTTTCTTTAAAACCGTAAATCACGACGCGCAGATTGACGCCGATCTGCGGCGCTGCCAGACCGGCGCCGTTAGCGGCATACATGGTATCGAACATGTCGGCGATCAATTCATCCAACTCGGGCGTGCCGAATTCGGTAACTGGCTCTGCCACGCGCAACAAACGCGGATCACCCATCTTTAAAATTTCACGTACGCTCATAAGCAACTTTATAAAACATTCACGCTAAAAATCATCGACAACAACAGTATTCAGCTGGCTGGGCTAAGCGCTCTTACTACGACCTAGAAAAACTCACTGCAACTCGGCCAGCAACGCGAACAAACCAGCTTCATCGAGTATCGCAACGCCCAACTCCTCTGCCTTGGCCAGTTTGCTCCCTGCTTCTGCACCCGCCACCACATAACTGGTTTTTTTCGAGACCGAACCAGCGACCTTGCCACCCGCAGCTTCTATTTTTTCTGCTGCATCGTCGCGACTCATATTGGGCAAAGTGCCGGTTAATACGAACGTTTTACCCAACAAAGGTCGCGGTTTGTTTTCAACTATATGCTCTGGCCAATGCACCCCAGCCGCCTGCAATTGTGCAATCAACTCGACATTCATCGCATCCGACATAAAACTCTGTATCGATTGCGCCACCACTGGACCGACATCAGCGACCTCTAACAATTGTGCTTCCGAAGCATTCATCAACGCGTCTAGATTGCCGAAATGGCGCGCTAACTCTTTAGCAGTCGCCTCGCCCACATGACGTATGCCAAGTGCATACACAAAGCGCGGCAGTGTCGTGGCCTTGGATTTTTCCAGCGCCTGTAACAGATTATTGGCAGACTTCTCCGCCAACCTTTCCAACTCAGCCAGTGCACGAAAACCAAGCTTATAGAGATCTGCAGCAGTGGTAACGATATGCTTGTCGACCAACTGCTCGACCAACTGGTCACCGAACCCCTCTATATCCATCGCGCGGCGCGAAACAAAATGCAGCAGACCGCCCTTACGTTGTGCAGCACACTTAATCCAGCCGCCGCTACAACGTGCAATCGCCTCATCTTCCAAACGCACAATAGGTGAACCGCACACTGGACAAACTGATGGCATCTGAAACGCGACGGCATTTGCAGGACGTCTTTCTGGCACATAGGACAGCACTTCTGGAATCACATCGCCTGCACGACGCACAATCACGGTGTCGCCAATCTGAATATCTTTGCGGCGTACTTCGTCTTCGTTGTGCAAAGTCGCATTGGTCACCGTGACACCGCCAACCAACACGGGCGCCAGACGCGCCACCGGCGTGATCGCACCTGTGCGACCAACTTGTACTTCAATGCCCTGCACCGTGGTGATTGCCTCTTCCGCCGGAAACTTGTGCGCAATCGCAAAACGCGGCGCACGCGAGACAAATCCCAGTTGTCGCTGTTGTGTCGCGTCGTTAACTTTATAGACCACACCATCAATTTCGTACGGTAGTTGTGCGCGTTTGCTGCCAATGTCCTGATAGAAATCGAGCAAACCTTGCGCACCTTTGACCACCGCACGCTCGGCACACACTGGCACACCCATGGTCTGATACCAGTCCAACAAGGCGGAGTGTGAAGTCGGCATCTCTATCGCTTCAGATGTCGCGTCAAGCCCACCTTCCAACGCGCCAATGCCGTAGGCAAAAAAACGTAACGCACGTTGCGCGGTGATGCGTGAATCCAGTTGACGCAAGCTACCGGCCGCTGCATTACGTGGATTGGCAAATTCTTTTTGTCCGGCGTCACGCTGACGTGCATTGAGTTTTTGCAAATCCTCTTTGTACATCATCACTTCGCCACGTATATCCAAAACCTTCGGCAGTTGCTCGCCATGCAGACGTAAAGGAATTCCTCTAATCGTACGGATATTGGCGGTCACATTTTCGCCAGTAAAACCGTCGCCCCGCGTGGCGGCATGGGTTAACACGCCATTTTCATAACGCAGATTGATAGCGAGACCATCGAACTTAAGTTCACAGGCATACTCGACCTCATTCGCTCCGAGCCCACCTAAACCATCATGCACGCGACGGTCGAAATTGACGATGTCGTCATCTTCAAAACCATTGCCCAGCGACAGCATGGGAACCGAGTGCGTAACAGGAGGGAAAGCGGATGCAGCTAATGCGCCGACGCGCTGCGTAGGGGAGTCGTCAACAATTAAATTGGGATGTGCCGATTCTAGCGCCTGCAACTCGCGAAACAGCTTGTCGTATTCAGCATCGGGAATGGTTGGATTATCGAGCACGTGATAGGCGTGATTGTGTCGATTCAGTTCCTCACGCAACTGTGACGCACGCACCGCAGGTTCACGGTCGGGTTTATCTTGCCCCGCAAAAAAGTCCGACTGCATAAATTAGACAGGTTAAGTAAGCAGGTTTAATGAAACAGCTCTGGTGAATCCGATTTACTTTAACCGACTTCGTTAAGTAGGCCTTGGTTAAATCAGTTACTGACCTAAGCTTAGCTAAGAAAATTTAATCAGCAGGTTCAATTAAATAGGCGTAATGCACGACTTGACCCCGCGGGGATATCAGCTGCATCCATATCGGCATAGAAGATATCGAGTTGACCAGCGATTTCGTTGAGTGACGCATCCGATAAGGCTTGGCTACCGTCGTCGACTACCGTGCCATCAAGGCGTACTGCGAGTGATCGGGCGCACGAGGTCATCGCGCCAAAGCCATCACGTTCCGGCGCAACCACTGGCACATCCAATAGCAAAGTCAGACGATTGGTGGTTTCTTCTGCCAGCGTTACATTGGTCGACAATGAGAACAACACGCCACCATCGCCATCCGGCATTACCATACGACCTTCGGGACGCACATCAAAACCTTGGCGCTCCAATGCCGCCAGCAACGTCGTGACCGACCACGGCGCGCCATTTGATTGCACGTTAACACTTAATTTCGCATCGTATTCCGTGACAAAATTATGCAGTGAGCGCGCGGTTGGCATAACCTCCGTCATATCTGGCACATCTGGATCAGCATCGAGATCATCAGTGATTTGACGCAGGTTTCTAACGAATTCGGAATACTCCAATTCATTTAATGCGCTGCTACGGGTTGCCAACTGCACACCCGCCATCAACGAAATGTAGACACCACCGTGGGTAATCGCCTCCCAACCGCCGTCTGCTTTTTGGCCGACAAAATGGACTGATTTGTTGCCGACGTGACGCAAGTTCTGCAGTACAGGCAATAGCTTTTCACCACGCAATTGTGAGTTTAAGGCGATCGGCACCGTGCAATCAATCAGATAATCTATCGGCAAGTCGCGCGTATCCACGACTGCCATAGCGGCGGTCTCATCAATCGATGTTGGCATTGCATTCGGCGCGGTAGCCGACATTGCAGCCGCGTCACTTTCGTCAGAAGTTGCGTCCTGACCGTGAGAAAACTCAGCGTTTTCGTCTTGTACTGAATCCGACAGAAAACCCGGTTCACGTCGTTCATCATCAAAAGCAGATTCGGGATGGCTCGCGATGGTCGGCTCTTGCTCAAGTTGCGCTTGCGCAACCTGTGCTGGCGTCATCAACACGTCATCATGCGAAGTCGCAAAAGCACGCTCTACGCTTTTGCGCGCTTTATTTTCCTGCCATTTATTAAACGAAATAACCGCAACCACGATCACCGCACCAATAACGATCAAGCTGATTTGTAGATCGTTCATACCGATTCAACCTTGCTAAGAGAGGGAAAAGCGCCACAAGTTAGCGTAAAAAAATTAGAAAAAACAAATAGCGTCATAAAAATCCAAGAGTTCAACTGGCACTGCGCAATGTTTAGGTGCTGCATAAAGTAAAAATATAAATCACTCGATGCAGTTCAGTTGTAACAAAATTGTAAGCGAAATCGCTGATTGAAAACCGCAGTCGTTGTGGTCAGCGTAAATCAAAATAAGTTAAATCAAGATCAGCAGCACTAAGCCGACTGCGCCTCAGAGGCAAAACTAGCAGCCGACTCCATATCCACCGCCACAATGCGCGACACGCCCTGCTCCTGCATCGTCACACCGATCAGTTGCTGCGCCATTTCCATCGCGATCTTATTATGCGAGATGAACAGGAATTGTGTATGTGCGGACATGCGCTTAACCATATTGCAGAAGCGCTCGGTATTGGCATCGTCCAGCGGTGCATCAACCTCATCCAGCAGACAGAAAGGCGCCGGATTCAATTGGAACATCGAGAACACCAATGCCGTTGCAGTCAAGGCCTTCTCACCACCCGACAGCAGATGAATCGTTGCATTTTTCTTGCCTGGCGGTTGTGCCATTACCTGCACGCCGGAGTCGAGAATCTCTTCGCCAGTCATCATCAACTTGGCTTGACCACCACCAAACAAGATCGGGAATAACTCGCCAAAGTGATGATTGACCTTGTCGAACGTGTCTTGCAGCAGATCGCGTGTTTCTTTGTCGATTTTGCTGATCGCATCTTCCAACGTGTTGATCGCTTCGGTCAAATCGGCATTTTGCGCATCGAGGAAGTTCTTACGCTCCGAAGCTGTCGCCAGCTCATCCAGCGCCGCTAAATTGACCGCGCCCAATGCAGCAATCGCATTGGTCAAACGCGTAACCTCGCCTTGCAAATACGATGGACGCATATCGCCATCGAGTTTTTCCATTAGCGCCGCTTCATCCGCCTGCGCCTCTGCCAGCTGTTGAGAATACTGCTCTTGATTCAGGCGCGCCGCTTGTTCCTTCAATTGCAATTCGGTGATGCGGTCGCGCTGTGGTTGCAGATTACGCTCGGCTTGCATACGCGCTTCATCGTGACCACGTAATTGCTGCGTTAATTGATCCAATTCATGGCGCGCATCGGCCAGTGCACGCTCTTGCTCGGTACGGGTATCAAGCAAAGTCTGCAAACCAGCTTGCGCTGCCTGATCGTCCAGACTCTCCAGTTCCAAGGTGCCCTGCTGCATATTGGCAAACAACTGCGCCGCTTGCTCCAGCGCGGTGGCGATGTTGCGCTTCAACTCTTCAATCTTGCTGCGTTGCGATTTTTCAGCGTACTCTGCTTCTTGTGCGGCACGCTCTAGTTCGCGCACGCGTTGGCGCGCATCGTTCAATTGCTGTTCTTTCGTCAGATAATCGGTCTGTCCCTCTTCATGCGTTTCCTGCAACTCGCCCAGTTCGGCATCGAGTTGTTCGAACTTCGCTTCCGACTCTGCTTTGACCTGTTGCTGCTCCGCTTCTTGCGCCGCAATTTCTTCGAGATCGCTAGCGATTTGCGTGCTGCGCTGATTGAAACGCTCTTGCACTTCGGACAGCTTCATCACATCGATTTGCAAACCATGGACCGCTTGTGTCAACGTATTCAAACGTTGACGCATTTCCTGCAAACGCTGAGTCGCCTGGGTCAGCGACGATTCAGCACGTACAAAACGTGACTTCGCTTCGTCGGCCAACATGTGTTGGGCACGCAATTGCTTGGTGATGTTTTCGATTTCCTGCTGGCGTGCCAGCATGCCATCCTGCTCGGAGTCCGATGCGTAAAAACGCACGCTAGAGCGACCAATGACATGGCCTTGCTTGGTGACAAAGCACGCACCATTTGGCAGCTTGCTGCGATCAATAAACGCAGCGGCGGTATCGTCCGCGATATAAACGTTGTGCAACCAATCCTGCATCAAAGCGCGCAGGCCCGGATCGTTCAGTTGCAGCAAATTGATAAATGGTTTGAGACCGGCTGGCGCTGTGGCCGTATCCGTTGCGGTCGCGTTCGGTGAAAACAAGGCCAGCTTTGCCGGCGGCGCGTCATTGAAGAAAGCCTTAGCCCAATCGAGATTGGACATTTCCAGCGCTGACGCGCGTTCGCGCAATACCGATTCCAGCGCGGTTTCCCAGCCTTGATCGATATGCAGCTTTTGCCACAAACGTGGCAGCTCGCCGAGTTCGTGCTTTTCCAGCCACGGTTGTACCTTGCCCTCGGTCTGCACGCTTTCTTGCAACTGTTTGAGCGCAGCGAGACGCGCTTCCAGTTGTGCGTTATTAGCGGTCTCGGTATTAACTTGCTGCTGGGCGGCGTTGCGCTCTTCTTCCAGTTGCGGTTGCTGTTCTTGCGCTGCTTCTAATTGCGCAGTCGCTTCTTCTAAGCTGGCTTGTTTTTCTTCCAGCTGCAACTTCAGATTCGACAGATGCGTGCTGTCCGGTAAGCTCAAGCCCTGCTGCTCTTGTGCCAAACGTTCGCGACGCACGGTCAGATTGGACAGGATATTCGAGGCGTTGCGCTGATGTGCCGACTCTAGCTCGATTTGCTGTTGCGCCTGCATGATCTTGCCACGCGACTCGGTGGTTTTCAATTGCGCTTCGCGCCACGCTTGTTCGAGCACAGGCAGACCATCATTCTCGCGCTGTGCATTTTCTTGCGCCTGCGCCACGCGCATCGCTTGTTCTTCCAGCTGCATTTCTGCTTCGGCTAAATCTTCCTGGAATTGCGTACCCTGACGTTGCCATTGATCGCGCTGCACAGTCAGAGAATTGAGCTGTGACTGCAAACGGCTGCGCGACTCGATGACAAACTTGATCTGTGCTTCCAGACTGCCGATTTCAGAATTGGTCTGATACAGATGGCCTTGCGCCTGATGCATGCGATCGCCAGCGGTGTAATGCGACTGCCGCATGTGCTCAAGCTCAGTTTCTACATGACGCAACTTGGCAGTTTGTTCTTCCAGTTCGACCTGTGCTTTTTCGATGTCGCGGAAAAACTTGTCTTGCTCGTTTTTGGCTTCGTTCTTGCGTAACAGCCACAGCAGTTTCTGCTTCTCTTCTTGATCGCCTTGCAACTCATGAAATTTTTGCGCGACGGTGGCTTGCGCTTGCAGTTTTTCCAAGTTGGCGTTTAACTCGCGCAGAATATCTTCGACGCGCAGCAGATTTTCGCGCGTGTCTTGCAGACGGTTTTCAGTTTCGCGTCGACGTTCCTTATATTTGGAAACGCCTGCAGCTTCTTCCAGGAAAATACGCAGTTCTTCTGGACGCGCTTCGATAATTCGCGAAATCATGCCTTGACCAATAATCGCGTAAGCGCGCGGACCAAGGCCGGTACCGAGGAAAATATCTTGGATGTCGCGGCGGCGTACCGCCTGGTTATTAATGTAATAAGTAGATGTGCCGTCGCGCGTCAACGTGCGTTTGACGGCGATTTCGGCGTATTGCCCCCACTGACCAGAAGCTTTGCCTTCGCCATTATCAAACACCAGCTCGACCGATGAACGTCCTGCCGGCTTACGAGTAGTGGTGCCGTTAAAAATAACGTCTTGCATCGATTCGCCGCGTAGCTCGGAAGCTTTAGATTCGCCCAACACCCAACGCACCGCATCGATGATATTAGACTTGCCGCAACCATTTGGACCCACCACGCCGACCAGTTGTCCTGGCACCTGAAAGTTTGTCGGATCGACAAAAGACTTAAATCCAGATAATTTAATAGAAGTTAAACGCACGTTATCAACCGTTCCTGTATTTTAAGTATTTTTAAAATGAGTTTTCAGTGGGTTATCAACTTATTTTCCGCCCAAATAAGCGTCGATCAATCCGACTAATGTGAGCTTGCGGACGCACAAAAGGAGCTCATCATAGCATTTACAACCCCAATTCCAAGCTTTTGGCTGCAGCCAGTGGCACCCGCCCGCCCCTATCGGGATAAGCGGCTGGCACAGTATAATGTCGCCACTTTGCATCATTAGCCGCCTGCTTTTTTGAATCCACTTAGCCATCGCAAATCCGCCGTGAATCCACTTCTGAATCAGTTACAGCCTTATCCGTTTGAAAAACTAAAGCAATTATTTGCTGCAGTCACGCCAAACACGCAGTTTCGTCCGATCAGCCTTGGTATCGGTGAACCTAAACATCCAACGCCGCCATTTATTCAGCAAGCCTTGGCCGATAATCTGGATGGTTTGGCGATCTACCCAACCACCGCCGGCACTGAGCAATTGCGCAACACGATCGCTGGCTGGTTGCAACGGCGTTACGATTTGCCTAAATTTGATATTGCAAACCAGATTTTACCAATCAATGGTTCACGCGAAGCCTTGTTTGCAATGGCGCAAACCGTGGTTGATGCCAGCAAGGATGCGTTGGTGGTCTGTCCGAATCCGCTGTACCAAATCTACGAAGGCGCAGCCTATCTTGCTGGCGCCACACCTTATTTTGTAAATTGCGATCCAGCGCGCAACTTTGCACCGGATTTTTCTAATCTGACACCAGAGTTGTGGTCGCGCGTACAACTGGTGTATTTATGCTCACCTGGCAATCCGGCTGGTGCAGTATTAACGCTGGACGATTGGCGCGAACTGTTTGCCTTGTCGGATCGCTATGGTTTTGTGATTGCTGCCGACGAGTGTTATTCGGAAATTTATTTCAACGATGTAGCGCCATTAGGTAGCTTGCAGGCAGCGCACAAACTGGGACGCCCCGATTACGCTGGCTTGATTGCGTTCTCCAGCTTATCCAAACGCTCCAATGTGCCGGGCATGCGCTCCGGCTTCGTCGCTGGCGATGCCAAGATCATCAAGCAGTTTTTGTTATATCGCACCTATCATGGCAGCGCGATGAGTCCTACCGTGCAGAGCGCGTCGATCGCAGCGTGGGACGATGAGCAACATGTAATCGACAATCGTGCCAAATACGTGCAGAAGTTCAAACAGGTAACACCGATGCTACAAGAGGTTCTGGACGTGTCTCTGCCCGACGCTGGCTTCTATTTGTGGGCCAAGGTCGACAAACTGGTCAACATCAGCGATGTCGAATTCGCTAAGCGCCTGTATGCCGAATATAATGTGACCGTATTGCCGGGCAGTTACCTCGGCCGCGAAGCGCATGGTATCAATCCGGGACAGAATCGCATTCGCATGGCGCTGGTCGCCGAAGTGGACGAGTGCGTAGAAGCCGCACAACGCATTGTCGAATTCGTCAAAAAATTGGCGCATTCTTCTTAACGTGTCGTCTTAATCTGTCTACTAAATTTTCCTTAAGTTTTACTTAATTCTGCTCCTTATCTGCTCCTTAATCTCACTCAAAAGAAATAAGCACATGACTCAACAACTGGAACAACTCATTGATCAAGCCTGGGAAAACCGCGCCGACTTCTCACCTAAAAATGCACCTGCTGATCTGCGCAGCGCGGTTGCACAAGTCATTGAAAAATTGAACACAGGCGCATTGCGCGTGGCGCAAAAAGATAGTGGCACATGGGTCGTCAATCAATGGATCAAGAAAGCCGTGTTGCTGTCGTTCCGCCTGGAAGACAATGTAGCAATGCCAGCCGGTGGCAATATGCAGTTTTACGATAAGGTGCCGACCAAGTTTGCCAATTACACCGAAGCTGATTTTGCAGCAGGCGGTTTCCGCGTGGTGCCACCTGCTGTGGCGCGTCACGGTAGCTTTATCGGCAAGAACGTGGTGATGATGCCGTCCTACGTCAATATCGGCGCGTATGTCGATGAAGGCGCAATGGTCGACACGTGGGCCACCGTTGGTTCGTGCGCGCAGATCGGCAAGAACGTCCACCTGTCCGGCGGCGTCGGCATTGGCGGCGTATTGGAGCCTATGCAAGCGAATCCAACCATCATTGAAGACAACTGCTTCATCGGTGCGCGCTCGGAAATCGTCGAAGGCGTGATCGTCGAAGAAAACTCGGTGATTTCGATGGGTGTGTATATCGGTCAATCAACCAAGATTTACGATCGTGCCACTGGTGAAGTCAGCTACGGTCGCATCCCTGCCGGCTCGGTGGTCGTGTCGGGCAACTTGCCGTCGGCTGATGGCAAGTACAGCTTGTACTGCGCAGTCATCGTTAAAAAAGTCGATGCAAAAACACGCTCGAAGACATCGATCAACGAATTGTTGCGCGACTAATTTGAAGTAAAAGAATAATCAAGAAATTTGATTAAGAAGATCGATGGGATAACGAGGTCACGCTGCCTGGTTGTCCCATTTGGCGAGCGAGCAGCAGGATGGCGTTTTAGCATCCGACTTTGATCATCGAATCCTTATCACTTCAGGGGCAACGCATGGCAATGGATAGATTATTCCTTCTGATGAAGGAAAAAGCAGCATCTGACCTGTTTATTGCAGTCAATTCGCCTGTCCATATCAAGATTGACGGCAAGCTGATTGCTGTTAATCAGCAAAAGCTCGATCAAACCGCGATCATGAATTTGCTGCGTGAAGTGATACCGTCAGAAAAAATCGCCGAGCTGGAGCGCGAGAATGAACTCAACATCGGCATTCCTGTTGCCGGCGTTGGTAGCTTCCGCCTATCGGCATTTCGCCAGCGCGGCAGTATTTCGGTAGTACTACGCTATATACCAGGCGACATTCCAGCGTTGAACACCTTGAAATTACCAGAGATACTCTCCAAGCTGGTGATGGAAAAACGTGGTTTGTTGTTAGTGGTTGGCTCGACGGGTTCCGGTAAATCAACCACCATCGCGTCGATGCTGGATCATAGAAATGCGCTAATCGCCGGCCATATTTTGACGCTGGAAGAGCCGATAGAATTTTTGTTTAAAAACAAAAAATCCATCATCAACCAACGCGAAATCGGCAGCGATGCCCGCAATTTAGACGTCGCCTTGCGCAACGCGTTGCGCCAAGCACCGGACTGCATCATGATCGGTGAGTTACGCGACAAAGAGACAATGTCTGCTGCTTTGGCCTACGCGCAATCGGGTCATTTGGTGATTGCCACCTTGCATGCGAATAACAGCTATCAGGCATTGAGCCGCGTCATTAATTTCTATCCGATAGAACATCGTCAAACCTTGTTGACTGATTTGGCGTCGACATTACGTGCAGTGGTTTCGCAACGTCTGCTCACCGCCATAGACGGTGGCCGTCGTGCTGCGGTGGAAGTGATGCTGAATACGCGGCACATCACCGAGTTGATTGAGCAGGACGAAATTCCGCAAATCAAAGAAGCAATCGAGAAGAGCTTGTCGCCCGGCTCGCAGACTTTCGAGCAAGCCTTACTGCAGTTAGTGCAAGAAGGCGTCATCACCGAAGAAGAAGCTTTGTCGCACGCAGATTCCGCCAGTAACTTGTTCTGGCTGTTGAACAATGCAGGCGTCTCGAAATCTGAAGTACGCAAAGAAGAACCAGAAGGTGCGAGCTTCACTGAATTCACGTTGAAGATGTGAGAATAAGGATCACTTTGTGACGATAACTCTGTATGGCATTCCCAATTGCGACACCGTTAAGAAAGCACGCACTTGGCTGACCGAACACAATCAATCTTTTGATTTTCACGATTTCAAAAAAAATGGCATCACGCGTGCGTTGATTAGCGGCTGGCTACAGGATGTTTCCGTCGATGTCTTGATCAATCGCAAAGGCACCACTTGGCGCAAACTCAGTGATGAGCAAAAAGCTTTGATCAAAGATGACGCCAGCGCCATAGAGTTGATGCTGTCTTCGCCCTCCGTTATCAAACGCCCGGTGCTGTCGTATGCAGACAAAACCAATGTCGGTTTTTCCGACGCGCTGTATCAAAAAATTTTCATCAACAAAATTTAAAGAAGTAAATTATGAGCAAAACGCTCGCACTAACTGAAGAATTGATCGCCCTCTCCTCCGTCACGCCACAGGACAAAGGTTGCCAACAACGTTTAATCGAGTTGCTGTCACCGCTCGGTTTCAATTGCGAAACCATCGCGTCCGGCGAGGTCACCAATCTGTGGGCACGTAAGGGCACAGCGCAACCATTGCTGGTGTTTGCTGGCCATACCGATGTGGTGCCGACCGGCCCGCTCGAGCAATGGACCTCACATCCTTTTACACCTACCCATCGCGATGGCAAATTGTATGGTCGCGGCGCGGCTGATATGAAGACGTCGATTGCTGCCATGGTGGTAGCAGCGGAAGAATTTTTGCAAGCGCATCCAGATCACAAAGGCTCCATTGCATTCCTGATCACCAGTGATGAAGAAGGCCCTGCCACCGATGGCACCGTGGTCGTCTGCAATGCGCTGAAGGCGCGCGGCGAACAAATGGACTATTGCGTCGTCGGCGAACCAACCTCATCCGATCAACTCGGCGACACCATCAAAAACGGACGACGCGGCAGCATGTCCGGCAAGCTGACCGTCAAAGGCATACAAGGCCATATCGCCTATCCGCAATTAGCGCGCAACCCTATCCATCAGTGCGCACCAGCATTGGCAGAATTGGTCGCCGAAAAATGGGATGACGGTAACGAATACTATCTGCCGACCTCGTGGCAGGTATCCAATATCCACGGTGGCGCTGGTGCATCCAATGTGATCCCTGGCAATGTCGTGATCGACTTTAACTTCCGCTTTTGCACTGCCAGCACGGTAGAAGGATTGCAACAGCGCGTACATGCGATCCTCGACAAACACGGGCTGGAATATGATTTAGCTTGGTCAATCAGCGGCTATCCTTTCCTGACACCTAAAGGCACATTAAGCGACGCTGCAGCAGCGGCGATTAAAGCGGAAACCGGCATCACCACCGAGTTATCGACCACCGGCGGCACTTCGGACGGTCGCTTCATTGCGCAGATTTGCCCACAGGTGATCGAGTTTGGTCCACCAAATGGCAGCATCCACAAGATCGATGAACACATAGAAGTGCGCTACATCGATCCGCTTAAAAATATCTATCGTCGTACGATGGAGAATTTGCTGCTGTAACGATCGTTTGCCGCTTGGCTCAAGATTTAATTGGCGCCACGCTATAGAGTTCGCTGTATTACTTAGTTCTCTTAAATACTGAGTTCGCTTTAGTACTGATCACCCCCTTACCATTTATTCCGGCCAGCGTGCCGGAACAAATTATTACCACCGGACACCGTCTATCATGTTCAGCAAGCCTAGCGATTTCACCACCGTCCGCGATCTGCTGCGTTACGCAGTTACGCGCTTCAATACGGAAAAACTATTTTTCGGTCATGGCAGCAACAACGCACTGGATGAAGCCGCTTATCTGATCCTGCATACACTCAAACTGCCTCTCGACAAGCTGGAGCCCTTCTTCGATGCGCATCTGTTGCACGAAGAAGTCAAAGCAGTATTAGATGTGATTGAGCGCCGCGCCGATCAGCGCGTACCCGCTGCTTACATCACCAATGAAGCATGGTTGGGTGAATATCGTTTTTACGTCGATGAGCGTGTGATCGTGCCGCGCTCCTTTATTGCCGAGCTGATTCCCGATCTGTTCTCACCCTGGGTCAGCGATCCGGATGAAGTCGTCAATATTTTAGAGTTGTGTACCGGCTCCGGTTGTCTGCCGATCATGTTGGCAGATGCCTTCCCCAATGCTGCTGTCGTCACCGCCGATATTTCCGCTGATGCCTTAGCCGTCGCGCAACGCAATGTCGATGAATATGAATTACAGGATCGCATCACGTTGGTACAGTCAGACTTGTATCAAAACGTGCCGCAAAAAAAATACGATCTGATCATCACCAATCCGCCGTATGTCAACGCCAGCTCGATGGGCAAGTTGCCGCAGGAATATCTGCATGAGCCGCAGATTGCACTGGCAGGCGGTGACGATGGAATGGATTTAGTGCGTAAAATTGTAGCTGGCGCCGCAGAGCGCTTAACGCCCAACGGTATCTTGATGGTCGAGATCGGTAACGAGCGCGCCTTTGCAGAAGCGGCATTCCCAGACTTAAATCTGACCTGGCTCACCACCAGCGCCGGCGATGATATGGTTTTTTTATTGACGGCCGATCAGCTGCGCTAAAACTCCCTATCAAACTGACTTCGTTATTAGGCACTTAGATCAAAAGCACGAAGATCAGAAGCTAAACGTGAGCAATCGCGCTAAGCAATTCAAACCGATGGCACAAGCCATCGGCTATTTACAATTCGTAGAAAAGCAGAAGGATAAAAGCCACGGCTTTATCCATCAACATACTCATGATTCGTTTCCAGCAAGTTTCCCTTATGCGCGGCGTCAAGCCGTTGTTCGAAAATATCGATGTCACCCTCAATCCGGGCGACAAAATCGGTCTGATCGGTGCCAACGGCGCTGGCAAGTCCAGTCTGTTTGCGATGCTACGTGGCGAGCTTCATGCCGACCAAGGCAGCATCGATTTCCCGTCCAAATGGCAAGTCGCGTACGTTGCGCAAGAAACGCCACCACTGGAACGCACCGCAATTGATTACGCGATTGATGGCGACATCACGCTGCGCCGTCTGGAAGAAGAACTCGCGTTTCTGGAAAGCGAACCCGACACCGACGACAACGGCACGCTGATCGGCGAGTTGTATAGCTCGTTAGCCGATGCGGATGCCTACACCGTGCAATCACGCGCCGAGCAATTGCTGCTGGGTCTTGGTTTTAAGATGGAACAGATGAATCAACCGGTTGCCAGTTTCTCTGGCGGCTGGCGCATGCGTTTAAATCTGGCGCAAGCCTTGATGTGTCCTTCCGATCTGCTGCTGCTGGATGAACCGACCAACCATTTGGATCTGGACGCCATCATCTGGCTGGAAGACTGGCTCAAACGTTACGCTGGCACCTTGATCGTGATCTCACATGATCGAGATTTTCTCGATGGCGTCGTCAATGTGATCGTGCATATCGACGAACGCAAATTGAAGCGCTACTCCGGCAACTACTCCAGCTTTGAGCGCCAACGTGCTGCGCAAATGATCCTCGCACAAAGCGCATTAGAAAAACAAACACGCCAACGCGCGCATCTGGAATCTTTCATCAGCCGCTTTAAAGCGCAGGCAAGCAAGGCACGCCAGGCACAAAGCCGTATCAAGGCACTCGCCAAGATGGAAGAGCTGTCACCGCTGCGCGCTGCCGCCGAATTTTCATTCGAATTCCGCGAGCCCGCCAATGCACCTAACCCGATGTTGGTGATGGAAGACGTCAATGCCGGCTATAGAATCGAAGATGCAACATCCGGTGCCATCACTGAAAAAACCATCGTCTCCGACATCAATTTTTCACTACAGATTGGCCAACGCATCGGCCTGCTCGGTGTCAACGGCGCGGGCAAATCGACGCTCATCAAAACCATCGCGGGCGAACTCACACCACTCAACGGTCACTCCCAGTTAGGCAAGGGATTAGCCGTCGGCTACTTCGCCCAGCATCAGGTAGAAATGTTGCGTCATGAAGAGTCGCCCTTGTGGCATCTGGCGCATATCGCACCGACAGTACGCGAGCAAGAACTGCGCAACTTCCTCGGTAGTTTTAATTTCAACGGCAATATGGTCACCAGCAAGATCGCGCCGTTTTCTGGTGGTGAAAAAGCACGCCTTGCGCTCGCGCTGATCGTCTGGCAACGCCCCAACCTGCTGCTGCTGGATGAACCAACCAATCACTTGGATCTAGAAACCCGCGAAGCACTAACGATGGCGCTCGCGCAATTTGAAGGCACGTTGGTTGTCGTCTCCCATGATAGACATCTGCTGCGCGCCACCACCGATGAATTTATCATCGTCGCCGACGGCAAGCTGCAACCTTTCGACGGCGATCTCGACGACTATCGCGACTGGCTGTTCAAAACCAAACTGGCAGAAAAAAATGCCGCCTCAAGTGCAGCCGCAAATGCAGCAGCCAACAAAGTAAGCGCTGCACCGGTGAAAAATAAAGAAGCAGAAAAAGCCAGCAAAGCAGAAGCCAAAGTTGCAGCACAAGATAAGCATGCTTCACCAGCGGACAAGCAAGAACAGAAAAAGCTGGAAGCAGAACAAAGACAAAAGCTGTCGGCGCAGAAAAAGCCTATCGAAGCCAAGCTAAAAAAGCTGGAAGAGCACATCGCCAAACGCACTGCACAAAAAGTGAGTGTTGATAGCAAACTCGCCGATCCGCTGATCTACGACGCCGCCAATAAAAAAGAACTCAAGCAATTGCTGGAAGAACAAACGCAGCACACCAAAGAGTTGGCGCAGCTAGAAACAGAATGGCTGGAACAGCAAGAAGCGCTGGAACAAATTAATTCTGCTTAAAAACGCCGCCTGAAAACGCTGTTTGACAACACTGATGATAAGCACCGCTCACTAAAATGCAAACCATCCCTACTCTCACCATCATAGGCGGTGGCAAGCTTGGTCAGACACTGGGACGTTTGTTTCACCAAAGTGGCTTAGTTAAGATCGGTGACGTATTAAATCGAAGCGTGGCCAGCAGCCAACAAGCAATTGAGTTTATTGGTGCAGGTCGTGCAATCGATCGTTACGAGGATTTACAAAAAGCCGACATCATTCTGATCGCCGTTCCTGACGACCAGATCGTAGCAAGCGCCACAGCACTCGCTAACAGTCATGCACTTTCATCAAACAGTGTCGTGTTCCACTGCAGCGGTGCATTGCCCGCTTCGGTTATGCGGACGCACGAAATGTCGGCCGCAAGTTCTACAATCGCATTCGCCAGCATCCATCCCGTGCGCAGCTTTGCCCAACCAGCGCGCGTGGCAAAAACTTTCGATGGCACCTATTGCGGCGTAGAAGGCGATCAGCGCGCCTTAGAAACTTTGTCGCCATTATTCAACGCCATCGGCGCACATTTCGTCCTCATCAAAGCCGAGGCTAAAACGCTGTACCACGCCGCCGCAGTCTTTGCCTCCAACTATCTGGTGACTTTGCTAGACACAGCAGTACAGACCTACGCCCAGGCTAGCATACCCGAAGATCAAGCGTTGAAGATGATGACGCATCTGGTACGCGAAACAAGTGAGAACGTCTTGATGGTAGGAGCAGAACAGGCGTTGACCGGACCGATAGCAAGAGGCGACCTTGCAACGGTACGTAAGCAGTACTTCGCTGTGCGAGCTTGGGATCATCGTTACGCTGCCATCTATAGGCAACTAGGCGGACTGACCGCACGCCTGGCAAGACGCAAAAACCGTCGCACCAATCGCGACACCGACGAAAAATAAACTCACATTGTTAATTTTCCAAGTATTTGTGGACGTGTCGGCCGTTCTGCTTATATCCTTGGATTAACGTTTTCGATAGGCGGTTGAATGACCGCTTTCATAATCTAAGGTTTTCAAGGTCTTTGATTTCATTCGGAGTCGAACTCAGCAGTCAAGCGAACGCTGAATCATAGAGCTGTACAGCGCTTCTACGTTGGATGGTGTTAGGCCAGATGGGGACACAGAGCTCGTGAAAAAAATTGACCTTCACATTCACACCATTGCGACGATCAGTGACGCCGCGTTCACGTTCAGCCTTGAGACATTTAAGAGATATGTCGAGGAAGCTTCACTGGATGCTGTAGCAGTGACAAATCACGATACCTTCGATGCCAATCAATTTCGGGAAATTCAAGACGCCCTTAACGCCGTCGTTTTCCCGGGCATAGAAATAAACGTGGCAAAAGGCCATGTGCTGGTCATCGGTAGTTCTTCGCAGTTGGATGACTTTGAAGCAAAAGCAAACATTGTTTCCGAAAAAATTTCAAAGATAGGCGACTTTCTTTCGGTAGAAGAGCTGATTGGCATTTATGGTGATCTTGGACAGTACTTGGTGATCCCTCATTACGATAAATCGCCGCCGATTAGAGGGACAGCACTGGAACAGTTAAGGCCATATATCTGCGCTGGTGAAGTAGATAGTGCGAAAAAGTTCGTCCGCTCTATCAAGGATAATACGAAACCCACACCGGTTTTGTTCAGTGATTCGAGAATGAAGGATAACCTGCCAAGGCTACCTAACCGGCAAACCTTCATCGACTGTGGGGAGATAACACTTGGCGCGCTCAAGACATGCCTTGGAGACAAAGCAAAAGTTTCACTATCAGAATCAGACGGAAACAACCTGTGGCAGGTGCTCGAAGGAGGACAAAAAATATCCACGGGCCTCAATGTCGTTATCGGCGCCCGCTCTAGTGGGAAGACACATACGCTCGATGAAATCAGTGCAAACATTGAACATACAAAGTACATAAAGCAGTTCTCACTTGTGCAACAGAGCGAGGCGGAGTATGAACGAGATTTCACAAACGAGGTGGAACGACGCCGCAGCGTATTTGTAGACGATTACCTAGCAGGTCTAAAACGGGTTCTAGACGACGTTATGAACGTCGATCTGGAGGCGCGAGAACGCGAACTTGATCAGTACGTTGAAACTCTTTTGAAATCGGCCGAGGAGATAGATCTTCAGGATGCCTATTCGAATGCAACGCTCTTTGATGAGGTTAAATTTCCTATAGGAAATAATAAAACCTTGACCTCACTCATTGAGTCCGTGAAACAGGTAATCGAAAATATCGAGTTTCGCGGAATTATCGAAAAACATATAGAGCTATCAGCACTTAAGCACCTTCTCGTAGAGCTAATAGAGTTGCTCCGACATAGGGCTCTTAATAATCAAAAAACGAAATTTGTTAACGATTTAGTTGACGAGATAAAACAAGGATTGCGTTTAAGGACTTCAGCCACTCAAGTTAGCGATATCGATATTTATGAATACTGCTTAGATAAAAAGCGTGTCGAAAGATTCTGCGAACTGGTACATACCCTCAAGCAAGAAGCAGCAATATACGAGGAGCCCCTGCAAGGATTCAAAATAGAAGTCCGCAAATCACCATATAGTGGTGCAGGTGAAATCAAATCCGCTAGCGGGGTGCAAACGGCGTTTAGAGATGCGTTCCTTGAATACTCAGATCCTTACAAGTACCTCCGTTGCTTACTCAGCAACGAAAGCCTTGCTCGCGCAAGTCTGTACAAGCTCTTCATAAAAATATCGTACAGAATTCTAAATGGAGATGGTTTTGAGGTTTCAGGTGGTGAAAGATCAGAATTTCGCCTGCTTCAGGAAATCTCCGACGCGCAGAATTTTGATATCTTGTTGATAGATGAACCTGAGTCATCTTTTGATAATCTTTTCCTGCAAAGTGATGTCAATCAAATTTTGAAATCAATTTCAGAAACGATGCCGGTCGTTGTTGTTACCCACAACAGCACAGTTGGTGCATCAATCGGAGCTGATTATCTTCTTTACACGCAAAAGGAAATTGAAGACGGACGGATCATATACCGAGTTTATTCGGGACACCCAACAGACAAAGTTCTTTACTCTGTCGATGGAAATGCAATTAAAAATCATCAAATTTTGATGGATTCACTGGAGGCCGGCACTACGGCCTACGAATCACGAAAGAAGAGCTATGAAGCTATTAAAGATTGAAAATAGTTGTGGGTATTTTCTCTTAGAAAGCGGAGATTTCAGCCCCGTTGATAAGATTTCTAAAGATGATTTGCTACGGCTTGCAAACATAGCTCTGTCAGACGATGACATTGAGTTCGACGTATACGATGAAGGTATGATTCAAAATCACGCCCATCAAGTCATCTACAAAAGTGCAATACGTAAACTCCAATCTCTCCGAGAAAGGAAACGGGAGTTTATCGACGAAGCAGCGCGATTGTATTTAGAAGAATATGAAAAATATAAGGCCGAGTCCGCAGGTTAAAGAAGCGTCAACTCATTTATCCACCGATAAAAGCAGGATAAAAGGAGCCAAGGTCGGATCTTAAATTTATGAATATGACAGCATCAGAACTTAAGATTGAATACTATGAGCGAACTCGCCACTTTAGCTTCCCTGAGAAAATTGAAACTGCGCTAGAGGACGACTACGTTTTGAATCGAGAAATATACACAGATTACACATTTCAGATCCTTCAGCTTCACATGATGTTGGGTCAAGATATGACGCCAGAAGAAATTATCAAGATTGCACATGAATCCGCGGAACATTTAATAAACTAATTTTGAGAAATACGGTGCAGACGACAATTATCTCTCGGGAGATTTAAGAGGCTAGGACATGATTTCAAATCTAAATTTATTAGAAAACCTCAGTACTTAAAAGTTGCCGTTGATTTTTCCGCTGTGACGCTGCCGTTTGTGCGAGGCAGAAAATGGATAAGAAGTGAACGATGTTTGAGCCGCAGGCGAGTTCCGTTCACTTCCCATTTTTTGATTTGCACAAACGGGAACCCGAAGGGCAGCGGCTTGCGGTCGCTTTTTTGGGGTTACCTTTTTTGCTTACTTTCTAACCCCGCAAAAAAGTTAACTAGCCGCCGGGCTACCCCGGCAACTGAGTATCATCGAATCGAAAACTCGATTATCAACCAGAAGATTTAAACCGCATCCATCACAGCACGCAAGAAAGCTTGCGTCCGCTCCTGCTGCGGCGCGCCAAATATCTGCTCGGGCGGCCCCTGTTCGGCGATCTTTCCTTCAGAGAAAAAGCAGACTCTGTCGGCAAACTCTTTGGCAAAACCCATCTGATGCGTGACCATCAGCATCGTCAGGCTGTGCTCTTCGCCGAGGCGGCGGATCACGTTCAATACTTCTCCGCATAACTCGGGGTCGAGTGCCGACGTTACTTCATCAAACAGCAGCACCTGCGGCCGCATCGCCAGCGCGCGTGCAATCGCCACCCGCTGTTGCTGACCACCGGATAATTGCGAAGGATAATGTTTGAGCTTATCGCTCAAGCCCACCATCTCTAGCAGTTCTTCTGCACGCTCTGCCGCTTCTTTCTTGCTCAGGCCGAGTGCAGTGACCGGCGCCTCGGCGACGTTCTGCAAAGCGCTCATGTGCGGGAACAGATTGAAGTTTTGGAACACCATGCCGATCTTGCTGCGCGCCTCGCGCTTGTAGCGCTCATTGGCGCGCACCAGCTTGCCGTTTTTTTGCATGTGGCTGATCGGCATGTCATCGACTTCGATCACGCCTTCATTGATGTCTTCTAGCAGCATCAACACGCGCAACAAGGTCGATTTGCCGGAACCGCTAGGTCCGATGATGGCGACTTTTTCGTTGCGCTTGATGTCGAGATCAAGATGGTCGAGTACCGTCAACGGCCCATATCGTTTGCTCACATCACGAAAACGTACGATGGTGTCAGTGCTCATCAGGTATTTTCCTTCACCAAATTTTGTTGTGACTGATTTTCTGTAGGCCCATTTTCTTTAGGCTTATTTTGTTCTGGCTGAGGTTCTTTAGGTTTAAATGTCGGCATTTGCAGCGCACCTTCCAGTCGTCGCACTAACAAGGCGACCGTGATGCTGATCAACAGGAAGAATAAACCTGCCATTGTGATCGGCTCCAGATAACGGAAGCTTTGCGAGCCGATATTTTTGGCTTGCAGCATCAACTCCACCACCGTAATTGCGGACAAGATAGGCGTGTCCTTGAACATCGCCACCAGATAATTCCCTAGCGCAGGAATGATAGGACGTATCGCCTGCGGCATGATGATGCGGCGATATGCTTGCAGCGGCGCGATGCTCAATGCCTTGCTGGCCTCCCACTGCCCACGCGGCAGACCATCGAGACCGGCTCTATAAACTTCTGCCACGTAACAAGAGTAATGCAGCGCGATACCGATGGTGCCGGCCGTCAGCGCGGTCAGCGTCAGGCCAAACTCTGGCATCACGTAGTACAAAAAATACAGTTGGATCAATAGCGGTGTACTACGGATGAACTCAATCACCATCGTCGCTGGCCAAGATAAAAAGCGTGCATGGCTGCGTCGTAATACGGCCAATAGCAAACCAAGTACCAGTGCAATGCAAAATGCAACCAGCGTGATGCCGATGGTTTTGAGAGAAGCTTCCAGCAAGGCTGGCAGTATCTCCCACGCAAATTTAAAGTCGAAGAAGGTCTGCATTAGCGACTCCTCTTCAACGCACCGCGATTGAGTCGGCGTGCCAGCATGCGCATCGCAAAGTTAATGCATTGCGCCAGCACAAAGTAGATCAATAACGTAATGCCGAAAATTTCGCGGCTCATAAATGTCAGTTGCACCAGCTGATTGGCGCGGAAGCTCAGATCGGCCAGCGTGATCAGCGACACCAGCGAAGTGCCTTTGAGCAGCTCGATCAATAAATTAGTACCCGGCGGGATCACGTTGATCATCGCTTGCGGCAACACAATACGGAAGAATCTGCGGATAGGTGGAATGTTGAGCGCAATCGATGCCTCGATCTGACCGCGCGGCACCGCAGTCAAAGCACCACGCATCACTTCAGCGCCATACGCGCCAATATGCAAACCGAGGCCTATCACTGCCACGGTGAAGGAAGTCATCGACAGATTGAAAGGCGGTAGCGGCAGCACGAAGTACAGCCAGAACAACTGCACCAACAGAGAAGTACCGCGGAATACTTCAATATAGATATTGGCGAGCCAGCGCAAGCCGCGCACCGGTGAGAGTTTTGCGAGCGCGGCGAGCAAGGCCATCGCCATCGCCAACAGCGCCGCCAGTGCCGTGATTTGAATCGTGATCCATGTGCCGCGCATCAGCAACGGCAGCATGTCACTTAGGGTATTAACCTCCATGCTTAGCTCCCGTTGACAGCGTCGCTATCATCGTTGTTGCCGTCACCTGACACAGCGCATCAAGCCCGCCGCTCAGAGATGGTAAATTAAAACTATGCAAAGCCTCAGTCACCCGAGAGCTCGGTCGCAGTTTTGTCGGTCAAATTGGAGCGATCAAAACCAAAAGGCTTGACCGTTGCTAAATGCTGCTCCGAACCCAACCATTCCTTCAGCGCGCCGTTGACGGCATCGCGCAAATCTTGATCGTCTTTGCGGAAGGCCAATGCGCCATAACCGATATGCGAAGGATCATCGACAAAATCGTCAATCGCGATCAATTTTTTGCGGCTCTTCTTGGCGAGATCTTTCATCGTCAATGCGGTGCCAACGGCAGCATCTGCACGCTTGGTCATCACCGCTTGCAGTTGTGCGATGGTGTTGGGCACTTGCAGTATCTGGTCTTCTTTTACACCAGCGTCAATCGCATATTGGTATTCCGCGGTGCCAGCCATGATCGCCAACTTCAGATCGCCATCCTTGACGATGTCGGCATAACTTGTCAGCTGTTTCGGATTACCTTTGGCTACCAGCAGCGTATCTTTCAATTGATAGTGCGGATCGGTAAACAGCACTTCCTTGGCGCGCGGTGGTGTGATGTACATACCTGCCGCAATCACATCAAAACGATTTGCTTGCAAACCAGGGATCAATGCGCCCCACTCGGTTAATACCGATTTGATTTGCTTAACGCCTAATTTTTTGAAAATAATGCGCGCGATTTCTGGCGATTCACCGGTGACCTTGCCATCGAGCTTGGTATAAGCAAACGGTGCTTCGTTGGCATAACCGATGCGCACCACGCCGGTTCTTTTGATTCTTTCCAATGTTGTTTCAGCATGGGCAGACGCTTGCATCATCAGGCCGGCAAGTGCCAGCACAGTGGTGAAAATTCGTACGGACGAAGAAATAGTCATGGAAGAATTTTTTAAAAGGTTGGAAGAAATGAAACCGGGCGGTACCCGGGAATCCCGCGGTAAAAATGCGCTGCCCCGCAACAGATGGGCATGGGCGACATTTAATGAGTATGCGAGATTTTGGCGAATCTTACGAGACCCCCATGTTAACCCGCAAGCAATGTGACGTCAAATCATTTGAATTGAACCTAATATAACCAGAAAAAATGGATATTTTTGAAAACCTAGGAAATTGAAGCAAATGCGCCAACGCGGCGTGGCTGCACTCCAGCGTGGTAAACAAACGATTGGTGAACGGGATTGCGCTCCAAATTACCGTGAGCGCATTGCTAAGCTGTGATGCAGCATCTCACGCGATTGTGGTTTGTATAGGCGCGGGTCTGTCGATGCCATAGCCTTGCGCAAAGTTGACATTGAGCTTTGTTAATTCGTCCTTGATCGCATCATCTTCCACAAACTCGGCGATTGTTTGTATCCCCATCACGTGGCCGATGTTGTTGATGGCCTCCACCATGGCATGATCAATACGATCATGCAGCATGTCTTTGACAAAACTGCCATCGATCTTGATGTAATCGACAGGGAGCGTTTTTAAATAGCCAAACGATGACATGCCGCTGCCAAAATCATCGAGCGCAAAACGACAGCCGATCTGTTTAAGCTGATTAATCAAGTTGGTGGCGCTATTGAGATTGGCAATGGCAGCTGTTTCTGTAATTTCAAAACAGATACTTTTGGGAGAAATCTCGAACAGATCAAACTGTTCGCGTATATACGTGATCAAACGCTCATCGCCTACGGTTGCACCCGACAGATTGATACAACAGGTATAGGCAATATCGTCTCGGGCACAGAAACGCTTGCAATACTGGAACGCACTTTTGATCACCCAAAAATCAATCATCGACATCAGATTGTAGCGCTCGGCGGCAGGCAAAAAAGCCATTGGTGACAGCAACTCGCCATCTTCATCTCGCATACGCAACAAAACCTCAAAGTGCTCCACTTGCTGCTCAATGCCGTGCAAGGGCAAGATGGTCTGACGGTACAGCAGCATGCGATTTTCTTCTAACGCTTTTGATATCTTTGCGACCCAATTCATCTGCCCTTTGCGCTCACTTAGCTCGCCATCATCGGCTTGATAAACATGGATTCTATTTCTGCCTTTTTCTTTCGCTAGGTAGCATGCACCATCAACAATGCTCAGCATCTCATTTAAGGTAAGTTGATCATCGGAGAACGAGAGCAAGCCGACACTCACGCCAACTGAGAATAAATTATCTTTCCACACAAAGCGAAACTCAGCGGCGGTCTGCCTGATCAGTTCGGCGACCCGCAATGCTGGCTCGGCCGGGCAATTGCGCAGCAGTACACCAAACTCATCGCCTCCTAATCGAGCCAGTACGTCGTTTTGACGTAACTTCCCTTTCAACAAACCGCCTAATTGCTGCAACAAAGCATCGCCCGCATGATGGCCGCAGGTGTCATTGATGATCTTGAACTGATCAAGATCAAGATAGAGAATCGCATGCGTGGCTGGCTCTTTGGGCAAACCATCCAGTACAGCCTGCACACACCGCTCGAACTCGCGACGATTGGTTAATCCAGTCAGCTCATCATGCGAAGCTTGATAGGACATTTCAAGTTGTTTTTCTTGTTCGTTCTGCTTTGCTTCGCGAATAACGTCGCTCAGAAACTCAAACTCATAAATACCTTTATAGACAGGTAGTCCGTCAGACTGGATCGAGGCGATGATGGATCGAATGGGAGTGTGAACTGCACGTCGGAAGTACAGTACCAGCACGATGCTGACAATTAATAAAATGCCGCCAATCGCCCAGTAACTTTGCATAATGGTGCTGGCAAAATCCGCATAAGACTTGCCGTCTTTGGCAACCACAATGCGCCAGTTCCATAATTTAAAATCGAACTGGCGTGCGTAAAAAACCTTGTTTTCATAACTTATTTTTACGAATGGCTTTTCACTTTCTTTCTCTACATCCGTAATCAATGTTTCTGATGGCAGTGATGATTGCTGGAAAAGGATCGCTTTTCCGTCCGGCTCGTACACCAGCACCTCGAGATTGTGCTGATGCGCATATTCTTCTATTTTCCCGAGCGTATTTCCTTTTCGCAATCTCGTCGCTGCGTCAGAAGTGGAATGACCTTCCAGCAGCAAATTTTGTAAAGCGCTATCACACAAGTTGTACAACTCACGTGCATTGCGCTCTAGGTCTTCTTGTATCCGTTCATTTGCATAGTGCGATACGGTACCCAATCCCACAGAAAACACTGTGCCACCCAATATCACCATCAAAATAATGATGGGAATAATCGATGCCAGAATCCTAAAATTTAGACTCCTGGCGAGCTTGGCAGCTTTTGGCTCTATTGCCATATCGGCTTGGCCGTCTGTAACTCAGGTGGTGCGACGATTTCCTTCTTGCCGTTTTGCCATTGAGTTGTGGTGGTGAAGTGGCGTACCTGGCGCCCGTCGCGGTCTACGCCGTAGCGTCCCATGATGGTCATGGTGTCAAGCGTAGCAAGCGCGTCTCGCAACTTCTGCCGATCAATACTTTTTGCCTTGCCAGCTGCAGCTTCTAAAATCTGTCCGGCAGCGTAAGCACTAGCAGCGTGATAAGAAGGTGCAATCTGATACGCCGCTTTAAACGCATCGCCAAACTCTTTGGTGCCAGGGAAAGGCAGACTCGGCTCCCATTGCGAAGATGCAAATGTAGCGTGCGCATCAGACTTTAACGTGTCGGAATAGTTTTGTATGGAGGGACCGACCGTCGCGTAATAGGCTTGCGGTTGCCATCCAATTTTTTTCAATGCACGGCGCGCGTGAATCGAATCCTGAAAATGACCAGCCACGATCAAGGCTTGCGCACCGGATAAACGAGCAGCAATAACGCTGTCCATCATATCCGGCGAACCTTTTTTTACCGTGTCTGAAAAAATAATCTCGAGCTGATAGCGCTTGGCCCATTCTTTGGTGCCTTTTTCTACACCCTTAGAAAAGGCGTCATCTGCGGAAATAAGCGCAATCTTGTTAATGCCGGATTTGACCAGCAACTCCAAAAAACCGGTGGTGTATTTGCTACTAGTCACATAGACGCCAAACACATATTTTCGGCCTCGCTCCCAAATGGAGTTTGCGGCAGCACCTGCTGCAAGTAAGGGGTAGCGGTACTGTTCTGTGACATTAGATATCTCTTCGGTAATCTCGCTAGAATATGGACCCAGCACCAGATCAACCTTGTTCTTTACGATCAGATCTAGATACAGTTGCTTGGCAAGTACCGGATCACTCTTGTCGTCCAAAATCGTCACTTTGACCTGGCGCCCAACCAAACCACCCTTGCGATTAACATCGCGCTCCCAAAGCCGGTAGGCTTTTTCGTTCATGGTGCCCAGCTCTGCATATTTGCCAGTGAGGCTAAGTGTGCCGCCCAGTTGTAGAACTTCCTCTGCAAATGCAAAGGGGAATACCAACAGCCACATTGTCATCAACAAAGAAACTTGCAAGCGCTTATGCATCGTCATACCTCGTCACACAAAACACCAAGAATGCAATGAATCTACATTAATAGTTTCTTAATGGCAATGAGGCTCGCTTGTTTGCTTATCTGGCAGCACAATGCGTCGCATCCAAGCATCGTGTAACGGGAAAACTGGGGAGAAATACGGAGAAATGAGGAAGACAGGTAATCTGCCGCTTTGAAACGATTGCTTGAACTAACAAGTGCAGCGGCGAGATATATCGAGTTGATCAGCGGCGGGCGTAGCTCAACGCCGCACCGCTCACTCTGTGGCAGTGACTGGCACTTCGGTGATCACATCAGTGCGATCCGGAAGAATCAGTAATTGCACACGGCGATTGCGTAAGCGCCCTTCTGGCGTGTCGTTGGGAGCGACGGGGTCGTTGGCTGCGTGCCCCAATGCGACCAAACGTTTTTCATCCACACCATTGTCGAGAAACAGGCGCACCACACTACTGGCACGCACCGCTGACAACTCCCAGTTGGATGGGAAGATTGAATTATTAATCGGCACATCATCGGTATGCCCCTCAACCTGAATCGCGTTATCCACCTTCTTCAACACCTGTGCCACCGCGCGCAAAGCTGCTTCTGATTGATCATTCAACTTGGCTTCGCCGGGGGCAAACAAGACGCTGGCATTAATTTCCACGCTAACGCCGAGACTGGTTTGCGTTACGCGGACCTTGCCCTGACTGATCAACGGCGCCATCGCCTTGAGGATGTCACGCGCGATGCTCGTCATGTGCGCCTTCTCGCGCTTGATCTCGGCATTGACTTCCGTGCGCGCAGGCTTGGGTTTAGAGATAGGTAGATGAATGATCGGGCGATTCGGATCGATGGGCTCTCTGATGATCGGAGCCTGTTGCTGGCTCGGGGTACCAAATGCCACGCCCAATGAACGCGAGAGGACGCGATATTTACCTTCATTCACAGATGAGACTGCATACATGACGACAAAAAAGGCGAACAACAGCGTGATGAAGTCGGCGTAAGAGACTAGCCAACGTTCATGATTTTCATGCTCTTCTTCGTATTTTTTTCTTCGTGCCATCTTGGCTTGGCCTGATCTAGCTAATAGGTATGCGTAAATGAGAATCCGCTGATACGGCTGCACTCATAAGATGAAGTAATACGCCGCAGTGGATAAAAGCGATTTGCAAAATGCTGTGCGACTTATCAATGCTGTAAATAAATCGACATGCGCTCTTCGATCAAACGTGGATTATCACCGGCTGCGATACCGGAAAAGGCGTTGATGAGCATCTCTTGCTTAAAAATTTCACGCTGCAGCAAACCTTTTAATTTGCTGGCAATCGGCAGAAAAATTAAATTAGCAAACCCAACACCGTAAATTGTCGCGACAAACGCCACCGCAATACCACTCCCCAAGCGCGCCGGATCGGATAAGTTTTCCATTACATGGATCAAACCCAATACCGCGCCGAGAATGCCGATGGTTGGCGAGTATCCGCCAGCTGCATCCCATACCTTGATTGCCAAACGCTGTTTGGCTTCATAGGCATCGACTTCTAATTCCAAGGTCTCGCGCAGCTTTGTCGGATCGACACCATCGACGATTAAACGCAAGCCATGCGCTACAAACGGGTCACGTGCAGCTTTGATTTCGGACTCCAGGCTCAACAAACCTTCGCGGCGCGCATTTAAGCTCCATTGAGCAACTTCTGTCATCAAAATTGAATAGTCATCTGGCTTGGGAACAAATACTTGTGCTGCCATTTTTATGCCACGCACAAAATTATCAATACCGCTTTGCAGTATCACCGCGCCTGCCGTGCCAACCACAACAATCACAAATGCCGCCGGTTGTATCAAGGAATCGAGCTTGCCACCCTCCAGCATCTGTCCGACCAGAATGCCGCCTAGCGCCAGCAACAAACCAATCAGGCTACCCCAGTCCATGCTTTCTCCCTTAGATTTGCACGCATCCTAGCAATTGCCTGACTATGCAGTTGTGATACACGCGATTCGGTTACGCCCATGATGGCGCCGATTTCTTTTAAGTTCATTTCCTGTTCGTAGTACAAACCCATCAGGATTTTTTCTCGTTCTGGCAAGTCTTCGATAGCAGAGATAACTGCCGCACGAAAGCCGGTATTCATTAAGTTTTTTAGAGGATCAGACGTTTCGTCGCTGCAGTAGCGATCAAGAAAATGATCGTTATCTTCATGATCATGAAAATCTTCGTAGTACACCAATTGATGGCCGCCACCATCACTCAGCAAATCTTGATAATCGGCGAGCGATAGCTTGAGCTGCTTTGCCACTTCTGTCTCATTCGGTGCCCTCCCCAACTTTTGCTGCAAGGTGTTCATTGCCACCTCAATCTTGCGCATGTTTTGACGCATGCTGCGCGGCATCCAATCGCTGCTCCGCAACTCATCCAGCATTGCGCCACGAATACGTTGCACCGCATAGGTCTCAAATTGCGCACCGTGCGTTTCTTCATAGCGATTCACCGCATCCAGCAAACCCATCATGCCGGCTTGAATCAAATCATCGACTTCTACGCTGGGTGGCAATTTTGCCTTCATTTGATAAGCGAGCTTCTTCACCAGCGGCGCATGCTCCCCCACCAGATGATCGCGATCAGATTTACCGTCAGCGGTATACATCTTCAAGCTCCAAGCTCGGCACGATTGGCCGCCAGAACTGTGCTACCTGTCGACAAAGAAAAATGTTGTGCAAGATGTCGGAACGCAACCGACGCCACCGCCAACGGAAAAGCGTCCGTCACCGCACGGCCCAGACGGGCGGCACGCGTTGTGTATTCATCGCTCGGTATCGCGCCGACATAGCTTAGTTGGATCGCTAAATAGCGGCTCGCCGTTTTTGCCATATTTTGATAAATCTTTTGCGCCTCTTGCTCATTAGAAGCTGTCACCAAAATACCAAATGGGCGGCGGCCCAGACGGTCGTTCAAACGTTTAATAACTGTGTATGCGTTTTTGATGGATGCAGCACCAGGGGCAACCTGAATCACAATCTCACTATTGGCGATGATGGGCGATGAAAAATGATCTTCTCCATCCAACTCGGCGTCGATAATCAAGATATCGGTTTGCGATGCCAGTACCGCAAAGGTATTACCAACACGACGTACTTGGTCCGCATCATATTGTGTAGTGGAACGAACCGAGCCACGCGTCAGCGAGGCCAATCCAAATCCTTGCGGCATCCGACGCACTACTTGATTCAAGGCGCGCTGCTGGCGCGCCACATCGACTAACGTAGCGCGTGTGTTTGTGTCATCGTCAATGCGATGCACGATACCTTGCTCTGAGGTACAGGCATCCAATAACACGACGTGATTACCGCCAGCGGACAAAGATGCGCCAAGATTAACCAACATCGCACTCTTTTCTGCGATTGACGTCGCCGAAAAAAATGTAAAAATGCGCGGCTTGGGCCCGGCGAGCATGCGCCGTAGACCTTCTGCCTGATCACATTCAAAACTAGCCAAGTATCACCTCACGCAAATTTTTATCTTTCATCGCATGCGCTGTATTTGCCATGACCAAAGGAATTTCTGAATCTTGAAACTGGAACGGTGCAGTCTCACGCTTGAGTTTAAATGCGCGATCAATCAAGTACTCTTGATTGGCAACGTGCAGATCTTCTGGCACGCGTTGACCGCTTGCTACATAGTATAAGTTCAATTTCTGTCGAATGACCACATCCAATGCACTGCCAATGGTTGCAGCTTCGTCGAGTTTGGTCAATATGCAACCTGCCAGACCATTACCCATATAAGAACGTGCAACTTCATTCAGTGTTTCACCATTCGAGGTCGCGTTCAAGCACAGCAGACGTTTAACCTGACTACCTGCACCCGACAGCATGGCGATTTGATCAGCCACCATCTGATCGCGCTGACTGACACCGACCGTATCAATCAAGATCGTGTGCTTGCCCTTGAGCTCGTCGAGTGCGATGCGTAGATCAGCCTCATCCTTGACCGAGTGCACCATGACACCGAGAATTTTCCCATAAATACGTAACTGCTCGTAGCCGCCGATACGATAGCCATCGGTAGTAATTAATGCCAGCTTGCCCGGACCATGACGCATCACGCAACGCGCTGCGAGTTTTGCGGTGGTGGTGGTCTTGCCGACACCGGTAGGTCCTACCAATGCAAAGATGCCACCTTTTTCCAGGATTTCGTTTTCATTGCCGATTGTCGCGAGATTACGTGTCAGTATGGATTTAATCCAATCCAATCCACTTTTTGCATTGCCACCTGCGGGCAATTTTTCGATCATATAGCGAGCCAGACTTGGACTAAAGCCTGCTGACAGCATTTCACCTAATATTTTTGCTTTGATTGGCTCGCGCTTTTGTTGATCGCTCCACGCTATTTCCGCCAATTGCGTTTCCAGCAAACCGCGCATCGAGCGAATTTCTTCCATCATCGCATCCATCTCATGCTTGCTCGCGGCTGCTACGGTTGGTTGCGGCATCATCAGCATCGCAGCTGCGGCATTCGCTGCAGCCGACGTTGCAGTCCTGGTTGCATCAGACGCTTGCATCTCGATAGCAGGTGTTACTTGGGGCGCATCAAACTTATCAACTTTCAACTTAGGCGCAGATGAAAAGCTAGCGAGCGTCTGCTCGGAAATTGCTTTTTCCACCATCGGCTCCGCCAGGGCAGCCATGTCCTCGCCAGCAAGTGCCAGTATTTCGACACCGTTTTCCACCGTGCGATTCGACAGAATAACGGCATCTGATCCCAACGCTTCGCGTACCATGTGCCATGCTTCTCTCGAGCTATTAGCGGTAAATTTTCTGACGTTCATGCTTGACCTCCAACTAAACTAGTGACCCTGATTGTTTTTGAATCTGGAATTTCTGCGTGCGATAAAACTTTTAACTGCGGTATGGCACGGCGCAGGAAACGCGCCAGCAATGCTCGAAGTTGTGCCGGCACCAGCAATACCGGCGTCAACCCCATTTGTTCTTGTTTACGTGTCGCGGCTTCTGCTTGTGCGGCAATCGTATCGGCCAATCCTGGCTCGATGCCCGCGCCTTCTGGCCCGCTAGCGCTCAGTGCTTGCGTCAACAAACGCTCCAGCCGGTTATCCAGCGTCATAACCGACAATTCATTTGTTGACGGGAACAACTGCTGCACAATCGCACGACCCAGCGCGACGCGTACCAGCGCAGTCAGGTCATTGACGTCCTGTGTAAACGGCGCATGTTCGGACAAGGTCTCGATGATGGTATGCATGTCGCGAATGTGTACCCCTTCCATCAACAAGTTTTGCAAAACCTTTTGCAGCGTCGATAGCGGGATGAGTTTTGGAATCAGATCATCCACCAGTTTTGGTGTTTCTTTGATCAGGTGATCGATCAATTGCTGGACTTCTTGCCGTCCGAGCAATTCAGCCGCGTGGGTGGTGATCAAATGATTCAGATGCGTCGCAATCACGGTACCAGCATCCACCACGGTGTAACCCATACCTTGCGCCTGTTCACGCAATGCGGAATCGATCCAGATGGCAGGCAAGCCAAATGCTGGGTCACTCGTCGCTTGGCCTGGCAAAGTGCCGCTCACCATGCCTGGGTTGATTGCTAGGAACTGTCCGTTATTGGATTCACCGTTACCAATTTCGACGCCTTTGAGGGTAATGCGATAAGCCGAAGGCTTTAACTCGAGATTGTCGCGAATATGCACTTGCGGTGACAAGAAACCTACTTCTTGCGCAAACTTTTTACGTATGCCTTTGATGCGACGTAACAGCTCACCGTTCTGTGCCTTGTCCACCAGCGGAATCAGACGATAGCCAACTTCTAATCCAAGCGCATCGACTTGCATGATGTCTTGCCAACTCGCTTCTTCGAGTTCTGGGGCTTGCGGTGCAACGGTAGTCATCTCTGCGGCGACCTCCGGCTCCTTCACCATACGTTGTGAAATTAAATATGCGGCACCTGCCATCACACCAGCAAGCAGCAAAAAGGAGACGTGCGGCATGCCAGGAATCATGCCCATACCACCGACAATCGCTGCTGTGATGTACAGCACTTGTGGCTTAGCAAACAACTGGCCAACCAATTGACCGCCAATATCCTGCTCACTGGCGACACGCGACACGATAATGCCGGCCGCAGTCGAAATGATCAGAGATGGGATCTGTGCCACCAAGCCATCGCCGATTGCCAACAAAGTATAGTTTTCGAGTGCCGACGAAAATGGCATATCGTGCTGCGCCATACCGACCACTAAGCCGCCCACGATATTGATGATCGTTACGATAATGCCGGCGATCGCATCACCGCGCACATATTTACTAGCACCATCCATTGCGCCATAAAACTCAGCTTCCTGTGCCACTTGGGTACGACGCATACGCGCATCCTGCTCGCCGATCAAGCCAGCATTCAGATCGGCATCAATTGCCATTTGCTTACCTGGCATCGCGTCTAGCGCGAAACGTGCGCCCACTTCAGCGATACGACCGGCACCTTTGGTGACGACCGTAAAATTGATGATGGTCAAAATCACGAACACCACGATACCGACGGTGTAGTTACCACCAATTAGAAAGTGGCCAAACGCTTCAATCACTTTACCAGCGGCATCGGGACCACTGTGACCTTCGGTCAACACCACCCGCGTTGACGCAACGTTGAGTGATAAACGCAACATCGTGCTGACCAATAGCACCGTTGGAAACACCATAAAATCCAGCGGCTTGACGGTGTACAAGGCGGTCAACAGCACGATGATGGACAGCGCAATATTGAAGCTGAAGAACATGTCGAGCATGATGGCTGGCAATGGCAGCACCATCAGCGACAGCATCATGATAATAATCAATGGTGCAGCGATCGCTTTCGATCCTTGACCACTCATCCAGGCGGGTAATTTCAAGCTATTCATTGTGGTGTGCCATTTTCATCTGCATCTTCGGCAGCAGGATTGATGGGATCATTAGCCGGATCCAGCTCTGACGGCACATCCAGATCATTTGGTTTTTGCGGAGCGACGCCACCTTGTTTGCTGAAGGTTCGCAGTTGGAACACATACGCGAGTACTTCAGCGACCGCCATATACAAAGTTTCAGGAATTTCATCGCCAAGTTCGGCATGGCGGTACAGCGCGCGTGCCAATGGTGGTGCTTCCAGCATCACCACATTATTTTCCTTTGCAATTTCACGGATTTTTGCCGCGACTTCGTCCGCGCCTTTGGCGACTACGCGTGGTGCGCGCATCCCTGTGTCGGAATATTTCAGTGCCACTGCATAGTGAGTCGGGTTGGTTACCACGACGTCAGCGGTCGGCACCTCAGACATCATGCGGCGGCGCGCCATCTCGCGTTGTTGCTGACGAATCTTCGCCTTGATCTCTGGATTACCGTCCGACTCTTTGGACTCTTGCCGCACATCCTGACGCGACATCATCAATTTCTTCGCGTGCTGCCACATCTGATAAGGCGCATCGATCATCGCAATGATGATCAAGCCACTAACGATAGATACAAAGCTGACCAACAAAATATGGCCAAGATGGGCAGCGCCGGATTCCAAGGGCTCTACCGCTAAAATCAGTACAGACTCAATTTCGTACTTGACCACGATCCAAGCAATCCAACCAACCAGAATAGTCTTGCCGATAGCCTTGCCAAGCTCTACTGCGGCACGGGTCGAGACCATGTTACCTAGGCCTTTGATCGGGTTCATGCGACTAAATTTTGGCTGCAAAGCCTTGGCACTGAACAACCAGCCACCAATCAACATCGGCGACAGCAAGGCAGCCAGAATCAAAATTAATGCTGCTGGTGCGCACGCAATCAGCAGCTTGCCAACACTCGCAGCGGTGCTGGTCAGCAGTAATTGCATATCGAAAGCGGAGGCGCGATCAAACGACAGGCTGTTGCTCAGCATGTTACTGATTTCATTAACCATATTGCCGCCAGTGAACCAAAAGCCAGCGCTCGCACCCAGCAATAAGGTACAGGTCGCCAGCTCACGCGAACGTGGCACATCCCCCTCTTCGCGCGCTTGTTCAAGCTTGCGCGGCGACGCGGGTTCTGTCTTTTCGAGATCACTTTCTTCAGCCAAAGCCGACTCCTGAGCATAGCTGTATGGGGCTCAAAACGACACCATACGGAGCAATGACTGCATTATTGGGGACAACGGCTGGAGCTAATCGGAAGAACAGGGAGGGAAACTACCCGCTTTTTAGCTGGTGCAATGCGGGTCGTGTGAAACGAGGGGGGCTGGGAGGGTTTAAAAAGATTAAAGTTTGATCGCGTGCGCCCAAACTAGCGCCGCCAGATGCGCCTCATTGACTTGACGCGGATTAAGAAAAAGCGAGTCTGCGAGTGCCGCAATATCCCCGTTATCGGGTTCGCAAGCTTCAGCCAGCGCCAAAAACGGGCCATACACACCTTCGCGCGTCAGCAAAGCTTGCGAGACGGATTCTGACAACTGCACTTTCTCCAATATCTGTTCCATTGGAATGCCCAGTAAACGATCCAGCATCGAAAACATCCCAACCACAAACAGATTTTCGGCTTCATTTTTTGGCAAGATGCCATGCCCTGCCAGTTCAGCAAAACGTCCTCGTACAATCGCAGCCTGCATCAATACCGTACCTTGCGGATTGGTGCTGGCGGTTCCTAGCAACAACGATAACCAACGATATAGCGGACTGTAACCAAGCATAGTCACCGCATGGCGCAAGGATTGAATTTCTGCACCGAGGCCAAAGCCGACCGAATTAATGTAGCGGAACAGCTTGTACGAGAGCGCCGCATCGCGCTTCAATACGTCTTCCAGCTTACGGACATCTGCGTTCTTGCGCACCATGTCCATTAATTGAACGATGATGAGTTGCGCCGGATTTAATCCTTTGCTTTCCTTGTCCGCACGCATCGTCAAATACAGATTGTGCATAAAGACATGCAAGCCGGAGTCTATACACTGATCGTAAATTTGCCAGTCCGCGGGGCGACAAGCGATCATGGTTGCCGCGCCGTTTGTGCCGGTGCAGATACTGCGTTTAGACAAAAATTCTTCGCTGTCGTAATGGCCTTCGATATAACTGACCAGTTGCAGTAGCGAGCTATTGTCTGGCAAGGCATCCGCATTCATTAACGAAATACCGAAGCCACGTTGGCGCAACGCGACGACTCTTTGCAGCGTATCAGGCTCGGCCAAATCGGCTGCAGATAGTCGGAAAGCGATTTGTTTGGGCGATAGCGTCTCCACTACGGCAGAAGCGATCAAAACTGGTGTCGCCTCGAAAAACAGGACGCAGTCTTTTAGCAGCCAGCCAGATTCTTCATGCTGCAATTGTGTCGCCACAAATTCCAGCAACTCCTGTAACTCTTCATCACTGGACATGCCACCATTTTGCGCATTGTTTTGCCACGCAAGCGCATAACCCACAATCTTCTGAGTTGCATCCAACAACGGTTCTCTAACGATGAAGTTCATTTAGGATAGGAAATAGGGAAAAGAAGCGACAACATCAATGAGATGGCCCACCAATAATAATTAAAAGCCCAGACTGTCGAGCAAATCATCCACCTGGGTCTGATCAGCAACCACGTCAACACCAGTTGCCTTAATTTGCGGCCCGTTTAGAAGCCCGGTATTGGTTTCGCGCTTACTATCTGCTGGCGCGTAATCAACCAATAATTGCAATAGCTGCTGCTCCAGGCCATGCGCGAGTTCGGTTACCTTTTTGATCACTTGGCCGGTCAGATCCTGAAAATCCTGCGCCATCATGATATCCATCAGATGCTGCCTGGTTTGCGTGCTTGCATCACATGAAGTTTGGAGGTGTATCAACGTCTGTTGTGCTAAAGCCTGATAGCGCGCTTCAGAAAACGGTTGCTGTAGCACGGCTTGCCAGTCCGCTGACAAGCTGGTTGCATCCGTGTGTAACTGCTCCTGTATCGGGCCTGCAGCTTCGGTTGCATTCAACACGCGCTGCGCCGCCTGTTCAGTCATGCGCGCAACATAATCCAGACGGTCACGCGCATCAGGGATGTCATAGGTCGCGCGTTCAGCCAACTCGTCAAAACCAAGACCGCGCAGACTCTCATGCAGAGAACGCGTCATCTGCCCAACGCGTAACAAAACATCATCACTACCGCCATCGGCGGTCAAAGCTGCCGATTCTGCTGATGTTTTAGTCGGACTCAAATCAGGCACCACCGAGTTTTTCGAAAATCTTGCTGAGTTTTTCATCCAGCGTCGCCGCGGTAAATGGCTTAACTACATAGCCATTTGCACCTGCCTGAGCCGCTGCAATGATATTTTCTTTTTTCGCTTCCGCCGTCACCATCAATACCGGCAACTTGGACAAAGCGGGATCGGCACGGATATGTTGCAACATGGTCAGCCCATCCATATTTGGCATATTCCAGTCGGAAACAACAAAATCAAACTGCTCGCTACGCAACTTTGCTAGCGCCATTGCCCCATCTTCTGCCTCATCGACGTTGGTATAGCCCAACTCTTTCAACAGATTGCGCACAATACGGCGCATCGTGGAAAAATCATCAACAACTAGAAACTTAGTATTAGGACCCGCCATGAATTACTCCATACAATTCGTCAAATTTTATGCTTCAGATTTATGCATTAATCATGATTGATATTACAGTAGATCAACCATCTTCCAAACCAGAATGCACGCTTGCCAGACATTACTATTATGCACTGCAATAAGCTCGCATCGAACCTCCCGCCGACTGCCTCTGTAAAATACTCAACAAAACAACGGCTTGTAGGTACGCATGCTTATCCATGCACTATCTGATTAAACCCGTAATGCACGACTGCTATTACTCGCCAGATGCTTCAGTACCATTTCTGGCAAGGCTCTCAACGCGCCCACCTCATGTGTCGCGCCAACCGCAATCGCCTCACGCGGCATGCCAAACACCACACTCGACGCTTCATCCTGTGCGAAGTTATAAGCACCGGCTTGTTTCATTTCCAGCATGCCTAACGCGCCATCCTTGCCCATGCCCGTCAAAATCACGCCGACCGCATTCTTACCTGCTGCCAGCGCCGCCGAGCGGAACAACACATCGACCGATGGGCGATGACGATTGACTGGCTCACCCTGATCCAGCTGCGTCATATAGTTGGCACCACTGCGCACCAACTTCAAATGAGAATGGCCGGGCGCGATATAGGCATGGCCTGGCAAGACACGCTCCCCCCCTTCTGACTCACGCACATCGATACGACATAAACCATCTAGTCGTTGTGCAAAAGATTTGGTAAATCCTGGCGGCATATGCTGTGTGATTAAAATCCCCGGACAATCAGAAGGCATCTGCATCAGAAAATCCTTGATCGCTTCAGTGCCACCGGTGGAGGCGCCGACGATGATCAGCTTCTCGCTACTGATGAGCGGATTGCGTAGCGATGGCAAAACACCATCACCAGCCGCACCTGCAGTATTAGCGGGTTGACGAGATTGAATACGCGCTTTGGCAGCGGCTCGAATTTTGTCCGAAATCAGCTCGGTATATTCACGCATGCCGCTTTGAATATCCATCTTGGGCTTGGTCACAAAATCCACTGCGCCAAGCTCCAGCGCTCGCATCGTAATTTCCGAACCACGCTCAGTCAATGACGACACCATCAACACCGGCATTGGCCGCAAGCGCATCAGCTTTTCAAGAAAATCCAAGCCATCCATGCGTGGCATCTCGACATCCAGCGTCAATACATCTGGATTGGTCTGTTTGATCAAATCACGTGCAACGATAGGATCTGGCGCTACGCCGACCACTTCCATATCCGGCTGGCTGCTAATGATTTCTTTCATCACGCCGCGAATCAATGCCGAATCATCGACGATTAACACTTTTATTGTCATATCAAGCTTTCAAAATCGGCTCTACAAGCGCACGCCATCAAGAGAACAATTCCACCTCACCACTGACTTGAGTTGAGTGCAAACGATTCGCATAATCCTGCTCGCGATTGGCCAAGGTGTTGTTGTTCAACTGTTTGATTTTCTTCACCAATACTTTGCCGTTACGCGGAAAGTAATACACCTTGCGCGGGTGAATGTCGTTTAAATCTTCCGCTACGATACGAATATTCTCGGTACGCAGAAAGTTACGTACGAACTGCGCATTTCGCTCACCGACATTCATCGAGACAAACCCGCGCAATACAGCACCGCCGCCGAACACCTTGGCTTCCATATTCTCGCGCTTTGCGCCTGCTTTCAGCAAATCGTTAATCAGAATTTCCATCGCATAGGTACCGTAACGCGCTGAGGGCGAAATCGGGCTATCGGGATCACTACCACCATCCGGCAACATGAAATGATTCATACCGCCAACCCCAGTCACACGATCTCGAATACAGGCTGAAACACAGGAGCCCAGCACAGTCACAATCACCATATCTTTACCGGTGTAGTAATACTCGCCGGGTAAAATTTTAGCCGCATCACGATCAAAGGTACGGTCGTAATAAAGATTGGTTGCAAAATGCTCTTTGGTAATTTCGATCATGGCTTCACCTTTACGGCCGCCGCACCCGCGCCCTGATTTAACTCGTATACCGTTTTGCCTCGTAATTTAAAAGCGTTACAAACGTACAAAAAGTTTTCTGAATGTCCGGCAAACAAGAGCCCATCTGGCTTCATCATAGGTGCGAAGCGATCAAGTATTTTTCCTTGCGTAGGCTTGTCAAAATAAATCATGACATTCCGGCAAAAAATAACATCAAATTGTCCAGACAAACCCCAGCTATCGCCCAATAGGTTCACTTGTTTGAAGGTGATCATCTCACGCAGCTCAGGGCGAACGCGCACCAATCCGGCTTGCACGCCTTTTCCACGAAGAAAAAATTTACGAGACCGTGCTGGCTCCATCTTGCTTAATCGATCAATCGGATAGACACCATGTGCGGCCGTGTTGAGTACGTTGGTATCAATATCAGTAGCAATAATCTTGACGGGCGGCGTCAATGTATTAAACGCTTCGCACGCGGTCATTGCAATTGAGTACGGCTCTTCGCCAGTCGAACTCGCCGAACACCAGATTTCTATGGGTCCACTGATTTTTTTCAGGTGCTCTGCCAATATTGGAAAATGATGCGCCTCTCGAAAGAACGACGTTAGATTGGTGGTCAGTGCATTGGTGAACGCTTCCCACTCTTCCACATTGGTGCCGCGTTCAAGACTATCCAGATAAGCCGAAAATGAATTGATGCCAGTCGCACGCAAGCGTCGTGCAAGACGGCTATAAACCATTTCCTGCTTACTGGAAGCGAGAGCAATGCCAGCGCGCTGATGAATCAACGTACGCACGCGCTCAAAGTCGCGCATGGTGAAGTCAAATTCTTTGCTTCCTTCTGCACGTGCTTGAGAAGTTGGTTTCATCTTTCTTGTTTCCTCAGCATGTGACGACAAAGACATTGTCTGGAGTCCCTAAAGGAAAGTTTTACACGTCTTGACTAACGCGATCAAGCAGCAATTTTTTCCAGCAGGCCCATTTCCGAGCTAGACATTAATTTGTCGATATCAACCAGAATCAACATCCGCTCGTCTAAGGTGCCGAGTCCGGTCAGATAATCAGAATTGAAAGTAGTGCCCATTTCTGGGGCTGGCTTGATTTGTCCAGGCGATAAGGTGATAACGTCCGACACACTATCGACTACCATGCCGGTTATACGACCACCGATATTGAGAATAATGACGACGGTAAATTGATCATAGGTTGGCTCACCCAACTGGAATTTAATGCGCATGTCAACAATCGGCACAATTATCCCGCGTAAGTTGACCACGCCTTTGACAAACTCGGGGGCGTTGGCAATACGGGTTACCGCCTCATAGCCGCGGATTTCCTGTACGCGCAAAATATCAATGCCGTATTCTTCCTTGCCTAGTGTAAAGGCTAGGAATTCATTGCCGGACTCGCTGCCAGCACTCTTGTTTTGGTCGGTATGGATCATGATGATGTCCTCTTCATGCAAATTCAGGAAAAAATAGATTCGTCATTTAACTGACGGCTGGAACGCAACAAGGCAGACACATCGATAATCAGTGAAACACCACCGTCACCGAGTATGGTGGCGCCGGAAATGCCAGCTACCTTGCGATAATTTGATTCGAGATTTTTGACAACCACTTGTTGTTGACCAACCAGTTCGTCAACAAACAATGCAGCCTTGCGTCCTTCTGACTCCAGAATAACAATAATGCCTTCGGTTGGATCAGTAAACCGCGGTGTAATACCAAATATCTGATAGAGCGGAATTAAAGGCAGGTAGTCACCACGTACTTTTATCACCTGCCCTTGCCCACTAATTTCCTTCACATCAGCCGACTCAGGCTGCAAGGACTCAACCACATATCCCAACGGCAAAATATAGATTTCATCGCCAATTTTAATCGACATGCCATCCAGAATTGCCAGCGTCAACGGTAGCGAAATCGAAATTGTGGTGCCGTATCCTTCGCTAGAACGAATCTCAACGACACCGCCCATTGCAGCGATATTGCGCTTAACCACATCCATGCCAACACCGCGTCCGGAGATATCGGTTACTGCTTCTGCGGTGGAAAAACCTGGTGCAAAAATCAATTGCCAGACATCCTCATCCGGCAACTCATCCGCTACGGCCAAGCCCTGTTGTTTGGCTTTAGCAAGAATCTTGTCACGATGTAAACCACCGCCATCATCACTGACTTCAATAACAATATTGCCACCCTGATGTGCTGCCGATAAAGATAGACGGCCCGCTTCTGATTTACCAGCTGCCGCTCTTGCTGCTGGCATTTCAATCCCGTGGTCAATACTGTTACGCACCAGATGCGTCAATGGATCAACGATGCGTTCAATCAAGCCTTTGTCGAGTTCTGTCGCCGCGCCTTGCGTGACAAAATCCACTTTCTTACCGAGCTTGGTAGCAAGGTCGCGCACCATGCGCGGGAAACGTGAAAAAACATAATCCATCGGCATCATGCGTATCGACATGACAGCTTCTTGCAAATCGCGGGTATTGCGCGTCAACTGCGTCACGCTATTAAGCAAACGCTCATGCACCATCGGGTCTAGCGTATCGGTACGCTGCTCAATCATGGCCTGGGTAATTACCAACTCGCCGACCAAATTGATCAGTTGATCTACTTTTTCAATGCCGACGCGAATTGACGTCGTTTCGACTGAAGCTTGGCTTGCATCACGTTTTCCTGCCGCTTTTTTATCTGCGGCTACTACGTGTACCTCGGGATGTGGCTCGTCTTCATGCTCTGCCTGCGCTACCACCGCGGGCACAATTTCAAGTGGTACAAACGGCGCAAAAAACCCATAACCCTGCGCATCTTCTTTCGCTTTGCTTGCTGTTTCACCGGTTATTTGGGAGTGCAGAGGCTCAAAAAATCCATAACCCTGCTGCTCCTCGACATTACTACGCTCATCAATCGTCGAGCCACGCATTTCTGCAGGTACCGATTCTTCAGTAATTTTTAAATCACTAGGATCGAGAATAAAAGAACAGATCGCGATGATCTCATCCGGCCCTTCATGCGTCATTAGCATGAAGACAGCGCGCTGATCATCCGATACGGTTTTATTAATCTCGCCGAGTAAACCTAGCTCTGCACCGAGCGCATCGATATCGCGTGCTTGAACTTGCGGCAACTCAATCCGAAAATAGCGATCCGAACGGGTCTGTGTTGATGCTTGCCCAAAAGGCTCCACCGGCACCGACGTAATCGGTGCTTGCTCTTCATCTACTTGCGATAATGCTTCCAACGTCATGCGCGCCTCGGCCACCGCATCCAGGTCAACCGCTGTGTGCAATCTATGGCCATCGAGCTGCATTTTGAGTACATCTTTTGCCGCAAGAAACGCATCGACATGCTCAGACGTCAATGCCATCTCACCCTTACGAATTTTATCCAGCAAGGTTTCTAGTACGTGCGTGACTTCGGTTAAATCGGTAATGCCAAACGTCCCCGCGCCACCCTTGATCGAGTGCGCAGCGCGAAAAATAGCATTCAGATCTTCTGGATCCGGGCTGGATATATCAATTGCCAATAGCAATTTTTCCATCTCAGCCAGTAGTTCTTCGGTCTCATCGAAAAACACCTGGAAGAACTGACTCATATCGATGGTCATTAGTCCACTCCGTTGTCTGCACTTTGATGCAAGCGCTTACCTATAACCTAATCGTCAATTCAATATTGAATTGCGCGTTAACTGCATTATCCGATCACCTTTTTCACTACTTCGGTCAGCCGTTGCGGATCGAAGGGTTTGACTAACCAGCCATTCGCACCGGCCGCACGTCCCTTGGCCTTCATCTCATCACTCGACTCGGTCGTCAGCATCAAAATTGGGGTCTTTTGATACGCTGGTAATCCACGCAATGCACGAATTAACGAAAATCCATCCATGCGCGGCATATTTTGATCGGTCAAAACCAAATCAAAATTTTGTGACTTGGCCTTCTCCAAACCATCCTCACCATCGATGGCCTCGACTACTTGATAGCCAGCCGCGCGTAGACTGAATACCACCATTTGTCGCAGCGAACCTGAATCGTCGACTGCCAATATTGTCTTTGTCATCATTACTCCTGATCAATTCCTGTTTAGGCTTTTGCGGTTTTCCAACCGTCCAATTACATTTTTATGTCGACTAAAACAACTCGATATCACCGCTTTCCATATGCGTCTGACATACCGTTTTCCACAATTCTTTTTCAAGTACCGTACTTTTGCTAGCCAATACACTATTGATCTTTTCTAATGCAGCTCGCGTACTTTCGTCATCCGTTGATTTTTCCAACTCTTCGATACCACTCACACTTAACATGTCGCGCAGTCCAGCGATGCGTCGTTGTATGCGGCCGATCAATTGACTCGTCATGTCTTGAAACTGTAGTCCGGTAATCGCACCATTCACATGCATACCGATCTCTTTTGCTTGACCGCGTAACGCCGCACACACATCCGGCGATACAGAGTTCTGCGCCAGTATCGTTTCCAGCATTTCTTGCTGCGCAGTGATGGAACGGTGAATCGCCATGAAATTCTTATTCAGCTTTTCTATCGCTTCGCCCAGCAAAATATTAGTCTGAATTAAATCTGTCTCGACCTCCGACAGATGCTGGCTACTGTGTTCGGATAAGCCAAGCAACAGATCTTTTACCTGCGGCGTCAATGATTTTGATGTGCTCATGAGAAATTCCGCTTATCTTCTTTTGACGGTCGAAACGTTTATTGCTTTGTAACTGACGGAGAAGCAGGAGCCGGCTCGGCAATATTTGGAGCATCATCACTTGGGGCCGCAGTAGGAACTCTTGGCGCTGCACTGCTTATCTCGTCAATGGTTACCTCTTCTTTTCGATTTTCCTTGGTGATCGCCTCTTCGGTTTTCTTGTTCATCACGATGATGCTGATACGGCGATTAATCGGATTTAAAGGATTTTCCGGATCAAACAAAACTGCTGAAGCTAGGCCGACAACTCGTAGAATTTTGCTCTCATCCATGCCGCCAGCAACCAAAGCACGACGTGCCGCATTAGCACGATCAGCCGATAGCTCCCAGTTGCTGTAACTTTTCTCACCCGTCGAGTAAGGCGTTGCATCAGTATGACCTGAGAGACTGAGCCTGTTAGGAATGTCATTCAACAACTTGGAAAGCTCGCGTAATATCTCTTTGGTATAAGGTTGCAATTCGGCTTTTGCCAATGCAAACATGGGACGATTTTTCTCATCCACAATTTGGATGCGCAGACCTTCCGTTGTGATATCGATCAGTAATTGATTTTTATATTGACGTAAACTCGGGATCGTCTCGATTGCTTCTTCGATACGTGCTTTTAAAGACTGTAAACGTTCCGCATCCCAGCGTTCCAGTTCTGCTTGCGCTTTTTTCAAATCAAGCGCGTTATTAGCTTTTGCCGTTTTCAAATCAAACGTCTTATTTTGCGTAAGATTGGCGCTCCGATTTTGCTGCCCTTCGGTGCGCGTCAGATCGCGGCCACCGCCGGGAATCACGCTGGATCTATCACCACTACTGTTACCACCAGACATCGCCACCTTGAGTGGCGTAGCAAAGTATTCGGCAATTCCTTTTAAGTCACCTTTAGCGGTGGAGCCCAACAACCACATTAAAAGGAAAAACGCCATCATGGCAGTGACAAAATCGGCGTAGGCAATTTTCCATGCGCCACCATGGTGACCACTACTCGATTTCTTGATACGTTTGACAATGATCGGACGGAGTCCCTCTTCAGCCATGTAAGTCTCCGTTAATTACTTATTTTTATGATCCGACCATCAATTATTTTGACTTCGACTGCTTGATATGCTCTTCCAACTCAGTGAAAGAAGGACGCTCGGTCGAAAACAATACTTTGCGGCCGAATTCCACAGCCAGTGCCGGCGCATAACCATTCAGACTCGCTAACAAAGTCACCTTAACGCATTGAAAGACCTTGGAAGATTCGTGAAGTTTTTGCTCCAATACACTGGCAAGAGGGGAAACAAAGCCATAAGCAAGCAAAATACCGAGAAAGGTGCCAACTAAGGCGTTTGCGATCAAGATACCCAGTTCTGCCGGCGGCAATCCTACCGAAGCCATCGTATGCACCACACCCATCACCGCCGCTACAATACCGAATGCTGGAAAACCATCACCAAGTTTAGCGATGCAATGCACTGGCACTTCACCTTCAGCATGGTGAGTATCAATTTCGTTATCCATCAGATTTTCAATCTGAAACGCATCCATATTGCCCGACACCATCAGGCGTAAATAATCTGTCATGAACTCGATAATATGATGATCGCGCAACACCGTTGGGTACTTGGAAAAGATCGCACTTTCTTCTGGCGCCTCGATATCACCCTCTATCGACATCAAACCTTCTTTGCGGACCTTACTCAGAATTTCAAATTGCAAGGTCATTAGCTCCATATACAAGGTCTTTGTATATTTTGAACCTTTGAAAATCGAAGGTAGCGCCTTCAAGGTCGCCTTGATTGCTTTGCCATTATTACCGACGAAAAATGCCCCCGTCGCAGCCCCTCCAATCATGAGCAATTCCACGGGTTGAAACAAGGCCGCGAGGTGCCCCCCAGCCAAGACAAAACCGCCAAAAACCGATGCGGCAACAATGACATATCCAATAATGACTAACAAGCGCCTGCTCCATTCATGACTTTAACTGCCATTATTGCCTTAACAGTTGCCATTACGCAACCACGATCATTGGATACATGTTGTATCGATAGCGCTTTCAAAAACCTGAAGGGTATGCTAACTCAACGGCTTGGATTGCAAGAACTTGAGTCAGTGCAATTTACATTGTATGCCTGTTACATGCGAAAACCGTATAGCGGTGTCTCAGATGACCCACACCTGGTTATAAAAGTGGGCGTCGCATTGGGAATCGCGAACTCATAACTTAAAAGTAAAGTTTCCTTACGCATCTCTGCTTGCGCTTTGCGCCACAAAGCTGGCATTGCGGCCGGTGATAGATAAGCAAAAATGATGTCGTAATCAGCAAAATTAAGCCCCTCATAATTAGCGCGCACAAACTGCGCTCGACTACCTGACAAGCGCGCGCGCATCCAACTCAACAGCCAAGGCAACGGCGCAATTTCAATACCCACAAACCGATGCTCACTAAAGCGGTCCGCGAGCTTAAGTATCAGATCGCCCAAACCACTACCGATATCAATCATGCAAATCGATTTATCGGGTGGCAGTAAATCGGCAATCACATGTTGCACCGCTGAACCGGATGGATAAAAGGGTACTTGGGTACGGAAAGTAGACCAATACAACAACAATAGAAAAAGAAAAGCGACGAGGAAAATGACAGGTGGTAATTGCAGCCCTAGTGCCAGCACCAAGCCAATCGGAAACAAAAGTTGAATCGCAATCCACCAACGTGCTTGATGAAAATATGCGGAGAATAAAGCCGCAAGCGCGCCCTGTATCAGGGATGCCAATAATAAATCTAGGCTGAGATGGAGGCTTGCCATACTTACTACACACAGTAACGTCGCTGCGCAAGCCAGCATTTGCAACAGCAGCGCTTTTACTGCTGGTATGCCGATGATTGATTTAAATGACATGAAAAAAACGCCGTCAGGAGAACGGCGCATCGTTACAAAGGAGGAATTGTAACGTGGTGTGGCTGAAAATTATGCAGCCAGCATCGCAGCGTCTGTTTTAGCGCGCTTGGTTTTGCCTGCTCGCGACGGCATGTGGCACAAACCACAAGTATAGCGGTCGTGCAAATCATGCTTATGCACAACAAAATTCCCATTACATTCTAAACAACAAGCGGTCGTCAGCATCTTGCTATCGAAGAAGCGCACCAAGGTCCATGCTCTGGTCAATGACAACACTGCTTCGCCATCCGCATTCATCTCCACCTGCTCCAAATAGAGTCTGTACGCCTTCATCACAGCTTGAATTCCTACTATTTGCGCGTGCTCTCGCAAATAATTGTAGATCCCCATGAATAGCGAAGAATGGATGTTAGGTTGCCAGGTAATAAACCAATCGGTGGAAAATGGCAACATACCCTTTGGAGGTGAGACGCCACGTAATTCTTTATACAGCTTTAACAAGCGCTCGCGCGACAGCGATGTTTCCGATTCTAGCAACTGCAAACGCGCGCCCAACTTAATCAAATCAATCGCAAGCTGAATGTCTTTGGATTCTGTAATTACACTTTTTTTGCTCATTTTGACACCCACGTTTGCGTTAACCAACACACTGCGAAATCGTTAAACTTGCGAAGCTAGTCAGGCTATTAAGCAATTTGTTCCACTGCTTGTCCAGCCATCAGAATCGCAGCGTGGGAGTGAGCCAATGAGCGGTCTTTATTGTAATTGGTGAGCATACCCAAAATTGCGCCGTCCTCGAAACGAAAACGTGCCAACATCACATTGGTTCCAGCAAGTTTGAGGATCTGCGCGTTATTCATCCCTTCAAGCAAGTCAGCAATTTCATTGCTGATCCCCAAACGAAAAATAGCGGTTGCCTTGTCGGCGCGAATCATTTGCTGCGCCAGCATCAAATAGCCCAAATTAGCGTCGCGGATTTCAGCTGTGATGTCGTTGTTTGTCATGATCGCCCCTTAGACGGTGAATGTTTGCTTCGTGTTTCTGAAGCAGTGAATGCATTCTGACTGGGGAGATATAGAGATGGAAGAAGCGTCGCTCCGTATTTTTATACAGAACAGACGACAACATGCCGGTAGGCGTTTGTCTTACAAACGTCGACCAGCACTTGCATACCTCATAAGAAATGAGGCTGAAGATGGCGTGTATACAGCATCTGAGGTATTTGTCTCTTTCAGATACACCCGCTAAAATTGGCGGGATTTAATAAAAAATTTTATCTTTCGATTAACTTTATATTCTAAAAATTGTAAGAATTCGTGCGTTTGCGCAACAATTTCGCGCCTCTTAACTCTTTAACGACCGCGTTTTGCACAACTTTAGGGCCAAATCAAAATAAATTTAATTATTTTCTGCCTCTGGTTGTTATAACGGCAGCCATTTTCCAAACTTTAGGGTGCGACCAGAAAAAAATGAGGAATATATATATATTTATAATTTTTACTGCTCATTACCTAGATTGGCATTCTTGCGCGTTACGGCCTGCCCAAATAGAGGAGTGATTAGAGCAGCGTTAGCGATTGCATGACAGTAGAGTGTAGTGAGAACATGCAGAAACAGCATCGAGATGACTAGATAGAGCCATGCCTAGTCAATATTGATTGAGATCGCGCAGCGATCAGCGAGAAGAAGATTCAACCTCGCGCGAAGTGCTCACGCGGCAAATAATTGGGACAGACCCGTCAAATGCTCACCTAGTTGTCTTGACACAGACGATGAGATCATTGGAGATAACAACGCAGAGTGAAAGCGAAGCACAACGTCTATATGCAAAAATGTGCGCTACTCTATTCAATCAAACTAAGGTTCAGCCTATAACTTGCCTTTTCGTTACGCGCCGCAGCATTACGCATCATATATACCCGAATCGTGTAACCACCATTAACGGATAATTTATTGGTATAGCTGTTGCCTAACATTGCACTATTAAAGGTAGCAAATTCTGCATTTGGCTCAATAACATTGAAATAACTGGCGAGATTGCTACTTTGAAATGAAATCGTCAATATCTGCCCCGCATGCCCGTCAACCAGATAATCGATAGTTTGATAGCCATTAATAACGCCATCGAGCATGATGGCAGGCCGCTCTGTAGATAAAGCGACTTTCTCCGTCCGTCGATCACTTTGCGTACCTGATTTGGCAGAGTTTTGTGTAATGTTGCTCACACTATTATTTTCTGCGGCTCCCACGCCAAAAGCTAGCAGCACCAAACAGAGCGTCAATCTCTGCAAACAACTTGATGATGGAAACGTGACCATTTCACCCTCCTTGCATTAGTTAGCACGAAGACTGCGTGAGATCAGGCAAGCGCAACAGCGTCAGAGAACTGTTACCGCTACTCTTATCATAGACTAGGATCGCAATACGTTCTAATAATTGTTTGCAACCTCAAAAACTGGATAACAAAAAACCCGCATCAGCTTGAAGCTTGAGGCGGGTTAATGTTTACAACTAACTACTGCGAAAAAATTGTGGCGGAGACGGTGGGAGTCGAACCCACGATACAGGTATAAGCCGTATGCTTCCTTAGCAGGGAAGTGCCTTCGACCACTCGGCCACGTCTCCACATTACTTCAGTGCGTCAACAACACGCTACTACAAGGTTCAGCATCATAACTTTTCATCCAAGCTAGGTCAACCAAACGACGATATTTGCACCAAATTTTTTATGCTTGGCGTCCTACGATTAATTGCTTTTATCCAGATCAAAAGTTTTGTGCAGTGCGCGCACTGCTAATTCCATATATTTTTCATCGATCAAAACAGAGATTTTTATTTCAGAGGTGGAAATCATCAGGATGTTGATGCCCTCTTCCGACAGCGTACGGAACATTTGCGAGGCAATGCCAACATGGCTACGCATACCGACACCAACCACGGATACTTTAGATACTTTAGCGTCACCTTGAATACTGGTTGCGCCAATATGTGCTTTGACACCGTCATTCAGCATATCAATCGATTTTGCATATTCAGCGCGTGGCACGGTAAACGTAAAGTCTGTTTTACCTTCCACCGACTGATTCTGGATAATCATGTCGACTTCAATGTTTGCATCGGCAACTGGGCCGAGAATCTGATAAGCGATGCCAGGACGATCTGGAACGCCCAAAACAGTAATCTTGGCCTCATCGCGACTAAATGCGATGCCGGTAATTGTGGCTTGTTCCATGTGTGTATCTTCCTCAAACGAAATCAAAGTGCCGGATTTGGCTTCTTCTTCCAGCGGTATCAACGGATCAGTCAGCGACGACAAAACGCGCGTCGGCATTCTATAATTGCCAGCAAATTCAACCGAGCGAATCTGCAATACCTTGGAGCCTAACGACGCCATCTCTAGCATTTCTTCAAACGTGATGGTATTCAGCTTGCGAGCCTCAGTCACGACACGCGGGTCGGTGGTGTAGACGCCATCGACATCGGTAAAAATAAGACATTCTTCAGCCTTCATCGCGGCAGCAACGGCAACGGCAGACGTATCGGAACCACCGCGCCCAAGTGTCGCAATATTACCGAGCTCATCCACACCTTGAAAACCGGTGATGATGACGATGCGCCCTGCATCCAAATCCTTACGCACCTTGGTATCGTCAATCGATTTAATACGAGCCTTGGTATGTGCGGAATCGGTCTTAATCGCGACCTGCCAACCAGCGTAAGAAACCGCGTCTTTACCGATGGCCTTTAACGCCATCGCCAATAATGCAACCGACGCTTGTTCGCCAGTCGATGCGAGCATATCCGCTTCGCGTGGATCCGGTTGCGGCATGATTTCTTTAGCCAAGCCAAGCAAACGATTGGTTTCACCGGACATGGCCGACGGCACGACAACGATTTGATAGCCAGCGTCGTGCCATTTGGCGACACGTTTTGCGACGTTCTTGATGCGCTCGGTAGAGCCCATCGACGTGCCACCGTATTTATGAACAATTAAAGGCATAGGGGAATGTAAAGTGTGCGCTCGAGGAAAACCCAAAAAGCGAAAAAATCAACCTTGCAGTCTACAGCTTTTGCCCTTTGGAATCAAGTCCGTGGCCTGTTTGCGCTTACTCAAGGAGATAAATTTTACGGTTTTTAATGAGGCGCAATTCCGTTTCGAAAAACTCTCAAGAGCATCATTTAACATCAAACTCCCAACGCAAATTAAGCTGCTTGTCCTCTGCTGGCTGATGACTCAAAGCATGACAATCTATGCCAATCCCCGCCGCAAATAACAAGGTTTTGCCACTAAAAAGCAAGGGTAAGCGTAAACGCTCCCATGCTGGCACATCAAACGCTTGGTAATGATATTTCAGACTTTTGGTCGGTCGATTGAGCGCCAACTTCAACCGTTCACCGCCACTGCGCAACTGCAGCGTAAGCGTTTGGTTCCGCAGCGTGGTCGCATTCAATCCAGCTTCTACAACATCAAAATACAAGGTGCCGCCAAAGCGTGGAAAATGCATCGCCGCGCTACCATCCCACTGAAACGTCAGTGCGTCGATCTCTTCGGCCGCCACATCGTCTCTGGATGTAATAAAAACACGGTCACGATGACGCCGGATATGACAATCTGCATGCGTCACGCACAACTGCGCATCGTGTTTAGCCTCTAATAACTGGGACCGCATTTCCTTGAGCCAGGAAGTCGATGGCATGCGCATACCACGCACCCCAAACCAATAACGCAACATATTATCGATACGTTCATCATTAAAGGATTGCAATTTGGAGACCAGCAAACTGGTTCCCTCTAGACACGTAGCCAAATCTTGCGCTGCCAGTGTGATCAACAACTGCTGTGCTGATTGGGCGTGCTGCGCGGTGCGGCTAAAGCGTTGTTGAAAACCTGGGAAATATTGCTGCAGTATTGGCATGACCTGATGTCGCAATGCATTGCGTGCATAACGGGGGTCACGATTCGACTCATCTTCGACAAAGCTGAGATCGTTCTGGCTGACGTAACTTTCCAATTGATCGCGCGTTAGGTTTAGCAAAGGTCGCCCCATCATTAACGACGCATCGCCAAGCAAATCAGGTGCGTGATTAACGCTGTCCATGCCGGACAACCCAGCGACCCCCGAGCCGCGCAATAATTGCAGTAGTACGGTTTCCGCTTGATCGTCCTGATGATGTGCAGTCAACAGCAACGGAACTTGATGCGCATTGCACATTGCGCCGAGCGCGGCATAGCGCTTCAGACGCGCGGCCTCTTCAATCCCGCTTTTCTGTTGGTTGCCAACTTCCACTTCACGAGCATCAAATGGTACGTCCATCACCCTGCACTGCTCGCGACAATGTGCCTGCCAAGTGTCGGCATGCGGACTCAGGCCATGGTGTACATGGAATGCAAACACAGAAATGTGCCGTGTTTTTGCGTATGCATGAGCAAGATGCAATAACACGGTCGAATCTAGCCCCCCGCTATAGGCAATCGCAATCGCACCGGCAGCGGCGTTGGAATCAGATGTAGAAACGCGCGCCTGAATTTCTCCCAGCGCGCGTTCAAACTCCTGCTGCACGACAGCGCGATTGTTTGGCGCCATCTTGTCGATTTCTTTATTGTGCACGCATTATTCCGGAACGGTAATTTCCTTAAATTTGCCATAGCTCATCAATTTTTCATGACGCGCGGCCAGCAGATCTTTGGTTTTGACACCTTGAAATTGACGCAAGCTATCTGCCAATGCACGTTTCACCAAAGCGGCCATTTGCTTAGGATCACGATGCGCCCCACCAAGCGGCTCGTTGATAATTTTATCGATCAAGCCCATCGCCTTGAGTCGATGCGCCGTCAAACCTAGTGCTTCTGCTGCGTCGGATGCGCGCTCCGCCGATTTCCACAAAATAGATGCACATCCCTCTGGCGAAATTACCGAGTAAGTCGAGTATTGCAACATCAACACGGCATCGCCGACCGCAATCGCCAATGCACCGCCAGAACCACCCTCACCAATAATGGTGGCAATCAATGGCACCTTAAGCTCAGCCATCACATACAAATTATGTCCAATTGCTTCGGACTGTCCACGCTCTTCGGCGTCGATGCCGGGAAATGCGCCAGGAGTATCAACAAAGGTAAAAACCGGGATACCAAATTTCTCTGCCACTTTCATCAAACGCATCGCCTTGCGGTAACCTTCCGGCTTTGGCATACCAAAATTGCGCAAGCTACGTTCTTTGGTATCGCGCCCTTTTTGATGACCAATTACCATACAAGGCAAACCATTAAAACGTGCCAAGCCGCCCACAATCGACAAATCATCGGCATAACTACGATCGCCATGCAATTCATGGAAATCCGTAAAAATTTCGTTGACATAGTCCATCGTGTACGGACGTTGCGGATGTCGTGCAATTTGCGACACTTGCCATGGTGTGAGCTTGGCGTAGATATCCTTGGTCAGTTGCTGACTCTTCTTCGACAAACGGTCAATTTCTTCGGAAATATCGACCGCAGAATCGTCTTGCACAAAACGTAATTCCTCGATCTTGGAATCAAGTTCTGCGATTGACTGCTCAAAGCCTAGAAATGTGGTTTTGCTCATCGTGCCTCCTTATTGATCAACACGAGATGAAATTCGTATTTATGCATATATGTTTATCAGTATTCGACTGGAACCGGCTCAAGACTGCGCCATAGATACCAGGTCGCGACGGTGCGCCATGGCTCCCAATTAGCGGCAACTTCTCTTGCATCGCTGCGGGAAACCGGCTCACCGGAAAAATAGTTATGGCTGATACCAGCCAGTAGGCCAACATCATCCAACGGTAAAATATTCGGCCGGAGCAGATTAAATATCAAAAACATCTCCGCTGTCCAGCGTCCGATGCCACGAATTTGAATCAATTCCGCAATTACTGCCTCATCGTCCATCTCCGCCCATTCATCATGGCGCAAGCGTTTGTTTTTAAAATGATCAGCTAAATCGAGGATATATTCCGTCTTGCGCTTGGAAAGACCGCACAGCGCCAAGCGCTCATTACCTGCCTTGGCTATTTGTGCCGGCGTGCATTTTGGGCAAATTTCAAGCAGGCGCTGCCACATCGCTTCCGCGGATTTGACGGAAATTTGCTGACCAATGATCGAGCGCGCCAATGTGGTAAACGGCTCACCACGACTAATCAGATGCAAATCACCAAATTGAGGAATCAGTTTGCGCAAAATCCGATCGCGCTTCATCAGCTCGACTTTCGCTTCCCCCCAATATGGCGGCAGCAGTCGCGCTTCGGCAGTACTTTTTACCATGCTAGTGCTACGCCCTTCGCCATTCAGTCACGCCACCCGGTTTGTCTTCCAAAATAATTCCCTGCGCCAGCAAAGCGGCACGGATTCTATCTGCCTCGGCGAAGTTCTTGGCCTTTTTCGCATCGCTACGCGCCACAATTTGCCCTGCCACTAATGTTTCCATCTGATCATCACTTGCCTGTCCACTAGCCAAGCCTTGCAAAAATTGCTGTGGCGAACGTTGCAAAAGACCGACTATACCAGCCAGACCGAATAACTGACGTGCCAATACCGATGATTTATTTTTATTGATTTCATTCACGAGTTCAAATAAAACGGCAACTGCCAGAGGCGTGTTGAAATCATCATTCATTGCATCAGTGAAACGCTTTGCATGCGTCTCCTGCATATCCAGCGGCAAATTATCTGGTTTAACATCTTTCAACGCAGTATACATCCGCGTCAATGCCTGCCGCGCATCGTCCAGATGCGCATCCGAATAATTCAACTGGCTACGGTAATGCGCACGCAGAATAAAAAACCGCACGACTTCGGCATCAAATTTGGCCAGCACCTCACGTATCGTGAAAAAATTGCCTAAGGATTTAGACATTTTTTCATTATCGACTCGGATAAAACCGTTGTGCATCCAGTAATTAACAAAGTGATGGCCAGTCGCACCTTCCGATTGCGCAATCTCATTTTCATGATGCGGAAATTGCAAATCTGCGCCGCCGCCATGAATATCAAATTGTGTACCAAGCAATTCGCACGCCATCGCCGAGCATTCTATATGCCAACCTGGCCGTCCCTTACCCCACGGCGACGTCCACTTGACTTCATCCGGCTCGTCCTCTTTAGAGGCTTTCCACAGCACAAAATCCAGCGGATCACGTTTGCCTGTGTTGACGTCCACACGTTCCCCCGCGCGCAAATCATCCAAGGATTTCCCTGAAAGCCTGCCATAACCGGCAAAATCGCGAACTGAGTAATTGACGTCGCCGTCTGCAGCTTGGTAAGCCAACCCATTCTTCTCCAGCGCCGCAATCAATCCAAGCATCTGCGGCACATAAGCAGTCGCACGTGGCTCCTGATCCGGTTTTTGTACGCCGAGCGCAGTTGCATCTTGATCCATCGCATCAATGAAACGTTGGGTCAATTGTGAAATCGACTCGCCATTTTCCGCTGCACGTTTGATGATTTTGTCATCTATGTCCGTAATGTTACGTACATAGATCACCTCAAAACCAGAGGCGCGCAACCAGCGTTGCACCAGATCAAAAACAACCATCACGCGCGCGTGCCCAATATGGCAATAGTCGTAGACGGTCATGCCGCAGACGTACATACGAACTTTGCCCGGCTCAATAGGAGTAAATGGCTGCTTTTCACGCGCCAGCGTATTGTAAATATTTAGAATACTCATGAATGCTTGTTTGTCTTAGCCAGGAATTTGTCGCAAGGAGGAACCGGTGTCATTTATCTGGTAAATGACATACTGCGACAAGGTCGCCAAAACACTGCTTGTTTCTTAACTGATGACTTCTTTTGATAAAATGCATATTTTTGCGGCAGTATACCATTGATGAAAACCACTCTTCCGCGTTTTCAAGCGCTGTAATATGCACTATCAGCATAGTCGACGATACATTGATCTGCCAAAGCGTTCCCCGCTTGCGCAAACGGACGGCATAATATGTCAGCATCGCTTTTCCTGCAACTGAGCAACTGAATATTGAGCCGCTTTTCAAAAAATTTTTTTATCAACCTTCACCAAAATCACCTCAATGAAACTACCTCGCCGCCACTTATTATTTGCCCTCACCGCTATTTCTCTGACATACAGTTTCTCAAGCTATGCGGCTAATTTTCCGCAAGTGCTACTGAAAACCAATATGGGAGAAATTGTGCTTGAGCTTAATCAAGATAAGGCACCCGTATCGGTCGATAACTTTTTGCAATATGTTAAAAGCGGACAGTACAACGGCACGGTTTTTCACCGCGTGATTGAGAGCTTCATGATTCAAGGTGGTGGCTTTGACAAAAACATGAATGAAAAACCGGTGCGTGCACCAATCAAGAACGAAGCTAATAATGGTCTGCGTAACAATGCATACAGCATTGCTATGGCGCGCACCGCCAATCCGAATTCTGCTTCAGCACAATTTTTTATTAATACAAAAGACAATGCATTTCTGGACTACCCCGGACAAGACGGTGCGGGTTACGCCGTGTTCGGCAAAGTAATCAAAGGAATGAATATTGTCGACAAGATCAAGCAGGTGCCCACTGGCAATAACGGCCCATATCAAAATGTACCGCGCACCCCGGTCGTTATCGAGTCCGCCACGGTAGTCGAATAAGCTCGCAATCGTTACACTATAGCTAGAGCATTAGCTGCAACGTCGGTATTTTGCGCTTGCACTACGCCGCTAAGCAGCATCAAGATTAACAAAATTTACCTGAAACCTAACTAAATCAAGGATCATCATGGCTGTTCTTCTCACCACTAACCACGGCAACATCACGCTTGAACTCGACGCAGAAAAAGCACCGAAAACCGTAGAAAATTTTCTTGCTTATGTTAATTCTGGCCACTATGCCGGCACGATTTTCCATCGCGTGATCGATGGCTTCATGGTGCAAGGCGGTGGCTTTGAGCCAGGCATGAATCAAAAGTCAACCAATGACCCGGTTGAAAATGAAGCAAAAAACGGCTTGAAAAACGCCAAGTACACGGTTGCGATGGCACGTACCGCCGCACCGCATTCAGCGTCTGCCCAATTCTTTATCAATACCAATGACAATGGCTTCCTTGATTTTCCAGGCCAAGATGGCTGGGGCTACTGCGTATTTGGCAAAGTAAGCGATGGTATCGATGTAGTGGACAAGATTACCTCGGTAAAAACCGGGCGCAGCGGCATGTTCTCTGATGTACCAGTCGAAGATGTGATCATTGAAAAAGCAGAAGTCATCTAAGCGCACCAAAGCGGAACGCTATCAATAACATGAGTGATTTCGCAAACGCCGATTTGACGTATCGTGCGCAGCCAGAAATGGCTGCGCTTTTTATTTCTGATTTGCATTTGCAGCTAGAAATGCCGCGCACGACGCAAGCGTTTCTGACTTTTCTCGCGCGACATGCAAGCAGGAGTCGCCAGCTGTATCTGCTTGGCGATATTTTCGAAGCTTGGGCTGGCGATGATGATATTACCGATGCTTATAATCGGCAAATCGTGACGGCCCTCAAGCAACTCGATGAACGTGGTGTACAAGTATTTTGGATCGCTGGGAATCGTGATTTTCTGGTTGGCGAAAAATTTGCCGAGGCGAGTGGCGTCACGTTGCTGGACGATCCATACGTGACGACGATTGCTGGTTTGACCATCGTATTAACGCATGGTGATGCACAATGCACGGATGACCAAGCTTACATGCAGTTCCGAACACAAGTCAGAGACCCCATGTGGCAACGTGATTTTCTTGCACTACCACTGTCACAACGTAAAGCCATGATCGCATCAATGCGTGCAGGGAGTCGCGCCGCGCAACGCGATAAATCTTATACGATCATGGATGTTAATCGGGATGAGATTGGCAAACTGTTCGATAGCAGCGAAGCAAATATCATGATCCACGGCCACACGCATCGTCCCGCCTGCCATGAAGAACTCGGTGACAAGACGATTCGTCAACGCTATGTATTATCGGATTGGGATCTAGACGATGAAGTAGAACGAGGCGATTGGCTAGAAATTGATTTAAATGGGAATATCCAGCGTAGGGCTGCCACCGCGCTCGATAAAGACTAGATTTCACTAAACCTGGCACGAGCGTAGCAACAGCATCGCAAAGTCTGATGTATGCGCGCTAGGTTGAAGCGAATGCAGACAAAACAGCCTACAAAGCAGAATATTTACTCGACCAGCTTGTTCAACTGATCGGGATCAAATTTCTCCAAATTGGCCAAAGTTTCACAACCGATGCCAGCATGTTTCAAGGCCGCCAGAATCTTTTCAATCTGATGTTCTTGAGTTGCAGCATTATCAATCAAGCCGTGCAAGGCTTTCGACAGCGGATCGTCACCATTCGGCGTTACACCATACGCTGCAAACATGCGCGCTGCTGCTTCATCACGCGCATTCAGCGCCTCTTTCAAAACGATGCGCGCCGGGTTGCCGACAGCGGTCGCGCCTGCTGGCACTTCCTTCACGACCACTGCATTGGATCCGACCTTGGCGCCCTCACCAACCGTAAACGCGCCCAGTACCTGGGCTCCTGCACCAATAATCGCGCCTTTTTCTAATGTTGGATGTCGCTTCGCGCCCTTGCTCAACGAAGTACCACCCAACGTAACGCCTTGATAGATCGTGCAGTCGTCACCGACCTCCGCAGTTTCACCAATAACAACGCCGAAACCATGGTCAATGAAGACGCGCCGCCCTATCGTTGCGCCGGGATGAATTTCAATTCCGGTTAAGCCACGTGCAATATGTGAGATAAAGCGACCCAGCCATTTCAAATCATGCGTCCAGCACCAATGCCCCCAACGATGCATGACAATTGCATGCAAGCCTGGATAACAGGTTATAACTTCCCACTCATTACGCGCGGCGGGATCGCGGGCAATGATGTTGGCGATATCTTCACGAATGCGACTAAACATGGAATAAAAATTGATGTGAAAATTAGATCGAAAAATGCTTAACGCGGAAAATGTATTCGGTAACAATAAACTTGCAACTTGCTGGGAGACTCCATGCACTTACGTCAGTAAGAGTAAACTATATGCCGACTATCTATTTAAACGTCATAACAGGCATACAACGCGCTTAACAAAACCCTTTACCCCGAAGTAACAAGTCGCTGACGACGCGCTTCATATAAACAAACTCCAGAAGCAACTGAGACATTCAAACTCTCGACGGAACCAAACATTGGCACATTAATCAAGACATCGCATGTTTCTCGCGTCAAACGACGCATGCCTTCTCCTTCAGATCCCATCACCAGAGCCGCGGCGCCAGAAAAATCAGCGTCATACAGTCCTTTTTCAGCATCTTCGCAAGTTCCAACAAGTAAAATGTCACGCTCTTTAAGTTCGCGTAGCGTACGCGCCAGATTTGTCACTGTGATGTACGGCACCGTATCGGCTGCGCCACTAGCCACCTTGGCAGCAGTCGCGTTCAGTCCCACCGCTCTATCCTTGGGCGCAATCACAGCATGAGCACCAGCACCGTCAGCCACGCGCAGACATGCGCCTAGATTATGGGGATCAGTAATGCCATCAAGTATCAACAATAATGGAGGTCCTTCAATCGCATCAAGCAACTCATCCAGATTGCGTGCTAACGACAATTGGCTGGCCTTGGCAACCACGCCTTGGTGGCGACGGGTACCAACGATGCTGTTTAAACGCGCGTCATCCGCTTGAATAATGCGGACATTGGCAGCCTGTGCGGCACGAATCAATTCTCGCATGCGCGGATCACGGCGATCCGCATCCACATACAATTCCTCGACTGAAGAGGCTTCATGGCGCATACGCGCCGTGACGGCGTGAAAGCCGAAAATCATCTTGCTCTTCATGGTTATCGCTTTTTCCTGCTTGATTTAGAATGTGTTGCTGGAGGTTGCTGTTTGTGCGGTGTTGCAGGCACTCTCTTCGCTTTCGCTTTTTTGGCTGGCGCGGCGGTGGCGCTTGCAGTTGTTGCGGCGCCTTTTTTTGCTGTCTTTTTTACCGATTTTTTTGCATCGGTTTGACTTCTGGCCTGATGTGCAGTATCTGCACGTTTAGCCTCGTTTCTTAATACCGTACGAATCCCCGGCTCGGTTACTAGGCGCAGATCAATCTTGCGCGCATCCAAATCAACACGACTGACTTGCACAGTCACACGATCCGTTAATTGATAGCGGATGCCGGTACGCTCACCACGCAACTCATGGCGCGCATCATCATATTTAAAGTGGTCAGCACCCAGCTCGGTGACATGCACCATTCCTTCAATAAACAGTGAGTCCAGTTGAACAAAAATACCAAAGCTGGCAACACTGGAAATGGTGCCGGTAAATTCTTCCCCTAATTTATCGCGAATGAAATAACATTTCAGCCATGCTTCTACATCACGTGACGCTTCATCAGCACGTCGCTCATTGGCCGAACAATGTATGCCCAGTGCTTCCCAAATCGCCAAATTACCTTCGGCTTTCTGCTTGCCTTCGGCTTTGTCCTGCGCTTGCTTACGGCGCGCTGCCGGTGACAACATGATGTTCAATCCACTCGTATCTATTCCTTTTGGATCGTAACGCTTACCCTGCAAAATTGCTTTGATCGCTCTATGCGTCAGCAAATCCGGGTAACGTCTGATCGGGCTGGTGAAGTGGGCATATGCCTCATAAGACAAACCAAAGTGACCGATATTGTCAGGGCTATAAACCGCTTGCTGCATCGAACGCAACAACATGGTTTGCAACAGCAAAGCATCTGGTCGCATCTTAATTTTTGGCATCAGCTCCGCGTAATCAGACGCACTCGGCTTGTCGCCGCCACCTAGATTCAAGCCAACTTGCTTCAAGAAGGTACGTACTTGATTCAATTTTTCTTTCGTCGGCAACGCATGGACGCGATACAGACTCGGGTGCTTGTGACGCTCCAGCAAATCGGCTGCGCACACGTTAGCAGCCAGCATGCATTCCTCAATCAGCTTGTGCGCTTCATTACGGGTGCGAGGCAGTATCTGTTCGATCTTGCCGACTTCATTGCAGACGATATAGGTTTCCGTCGTTTCAAAATCGATGGCGCCGCGTGCATGACGTGCCAGCAACAAGGCTTGATATACGCCATGCAGATTGAGCAGATGCGGCACCAGCGCTGGGCGCTTGGCAGCTTCTGTGCCCTTGGTATTACCAAGAATGGCGGCTACTTCGGTATACGTAAGTCGCGCGGCAGAATGGATTACGGCCGGATAAAACTGATAAGCCTTGATCTCGCCCTTAGTCGTAATCACGGCGTCGCAAACCAGCGTTAATCTATCGACGCCTGGGTTAAGCGAACACAAACCATTCGATAACTTTTCCGGCAACATTGGAATCACACGGCGCGGAAAATACACTGAGGTACTGCGCTCAATTGCATCGACGTCCAGCGGCTCGTTCGGCTTGACGTAATTGCTGACATCAGCAATCGCCACGATCAAACGGAAGCCTTCTGCGCGTCCTATCTTGCATGGCTCGCAATACACCGCATCGTCGAAATCGCGTGCATCTTCACCATCGATGGTTACCAGCGGTACATCGCGCAAATCAACTCGACTGCCCAACTCCGCAGCGCGGACTTCGCTAGGTAATTTCGCAGCGGCTGTTTTTGCTGCCTCGGAAAATTCATGCGGCACACCAAACTTGCGAACCGCGATCTCGATTTCCATACCGGGATCATCGATATCGCCCAGCACTTCAATGATTTTGCCAACTGGCTTGCTAAAGCGCGATGGTTGCTCGGTCAATTCAACACTGACCACTTGACCGGCTTTTGCTTTACCGGGCGACCCTGCCAGCAGAATATCTTGTCCTATACGCTGATCTTCAGGGGCAACAATCCACACGCCGTTTTCATTTAGAAGTCGGCCGATAAGATTAACGTTGGCACGCGTAACGACTTCAACAATTGTTCCTTCCGGACGTCCGCGTCTGTCGGTACCGATCAAACGTACTTGTACGCGATCGCCATTAAGCACCTTTTGCATTTCTTTTTCAGGCAAGAAGATGTCTGCGCTCGCATCATCAGGAATCAAAAAACCAAAACCATCGCGATGACCGCTGACACGTCCTTCGATAAAACTGGATGAGTTTGCAAGTTGGTAATTGCCGTGACGATCTTCTTTGATCTGACCATCGCGCTCCATTGCATTGAGGCGACGCATCAAACCATCCATCTCGTCAGACTTGACGTTGAGGGTTGTTGCGAGAGAGTTCGCATCGTGCAAATCATTTGCAGTGCGTAGAACACCGAGAATTTCCTCCCGGCTGGGAATAGTGTAAGAGTATTGGCTCAAGAGCTGTTTCAGTGAATTGTTATTGAATAGAAGTCAGTGTAACGGAGCGCGCTGATCTTTGCATGATAAGGTGAAAAAACATGCAAATCACTTGCGAACGTCGATTGACTTTCCGATGTTTTCCGCTATACTTCTCATCTTTCTGTAAGGCCCACGTGGCGGAATTGGTAGACGCGCATGGTTCAGGTCCATGTGCCGCAAGGTGTGGGGGTTCGAGTCCCTCCGTGGGCACCAAAATATTGAAAACCCGTTGAGTAATCAACGGGTTTTTTCTTTTGTAAATAGTGTTTGAAACAATGCTTTGCAGATGACTAAAAAATCGTTGCTGCAAATCGTTGATGTCTTTTTTACTGACGATTTTTTTTCATCCATGCCGCTAATTGATGCGCACGCAAACCATCATATTCTTCAAATGGTTGATGTATCCAAGGATTATCCGGTAGATACTGCAAATGAAAATCCGGCTGTACAGACGAGCATGCCTTGTACCAAATAACTGCGGATTTTACTTCGCATACTGCAGGAAACTGTTCTGCAAGATGCATTTTCACCTTGTTCAAGGTCTCGCCAGAATCCACCAGATCGTCGATTAGCAAAACATTTCCGCTGAGTTGACCACCCGTCGTTGTTACATGTTTTGCGATATTTAATTCACCCTGCAACGTACCGGCATCTTCGCGATACGAGCTGGTGGAGAGTATCGCTAACGGCACATTAAAAATACGGGAAAATATATCGCCAGGGCGCAAGCCGCCGCGCGCCAAGCAAAGGATTTGATCAAACTTCCATCCCGACTCGTGCACCAGCAGTGCCAAGGACTCGATTGCATGGTGATACTCTTCCCATGATATCCATAAATCTTGGCGCTCTGGTGCAACTGACATGCTGCTGTCTATCGCTTTCAGTATTAAGCGAAAGGATGACGCAAGACGATAGTTTCTTCGCGATCTGGCCCGGTCGAAATCATATCGATAGGTACACCGACTAGCTTTTCGATACGTGTGATGTAAGCACGCGCATTAGCCGGCAAAGCATCCAGCGATTTGATACCTACCGTCGTTTCTTTCCAACCTGGCATTTCTTCGTAAATTGGCTCGCAAGCTGCAGCATCTTCCGCCCCTACCGGGAAGATGTCCACGGTTTGACCATGCAGCTTATAGCCAGTACAAATTCGCAGTGTTTCCAAGCCATCCAATACATCAAGTTTGGTAAAACACATGCCAGTGATACCGTTAATTTGTACCGAACGCTTCAGTAAGGCTGCATCAAACCAACCGCAGCGACGTGCACGTCCGGTGACAGTACCAAACTCATGGCCCACGGTTGCTAAATGCTTACCGACGCCAACATCGGTTGGCAGTTCCGATGGGAATGGTCCAGATCCAACACGCGTAGTGTAAGCCTTGGTAATACCCAAGATATAGCCCAGCATGCCAGGGCCAACACCGGAACCGGTCGCCGCATTGCCAGCTACGCAATTACTCGACGTCACAAATGGATAAGTACCGTGATCCACGTCTAGCAAACTACCTTGCGCGCCTTCAAACAATAAATTCGAACCGGCCTTGCACGCCGCGTACAAAGCGCTGGAAACATCTCCTACCATCGGTTTCAAACGTGGCACATCTGCTAAGGCATCGTCCAAGGTTTTTTGATAATCGATCGCCGGCACTTTTAAATAACGGGTCAATACAAAGTTGTGATAATCCAGATTTTCCAGCAATTTTTCGGCAAAACGCTTTTCGTTCAACAAATCGGCAACGCGAATTGCACGACGCGCAACCTTGTCTTCATACGCAGGGCCGATACCTTTGCCGGTAGTACCAATTTTTGCATCGCCGCGTGCTACTTCACGCGCCACATCCAATGCGGTGTGATAAGGCAAAATAATTGGACACGCCTCGGAAATTTTCAGGCGCGATGGGACTTCTACACCGATCGCTTGCAGCTTATCGATTTCGCGCAATAGATCAGGCACAGATAGCACCACACCATTACCGATATAACAGGCAACGCCAGCACGCATAATGCCAGAGGGGATCAACTGCAATGCAGTTTTATGCCCGTCGATGACTAGGGTATGGCCGGCATTATGGCCACCCTGAAAACGCACTACACCTTGCGAATGATCAGTCAACCAATCAACGATTTTCCCCTTACCTTCATCGCCCCATTGGGTACCGACTACCACGACATTTTTTGACATGCTGTTAGTTGACATCACTTAATCCAAATTTTTAATAATCCAATTGCCGTTTTCAAGTTCGAGCACACGATTGCAGTCGAACTCATCCTGATCGTTATCATGTCCTGGGAAAATTTGAATCACAATCTCCCCTTCTGCACGCAACGCGACGATCTTTTTACGTAGCGCTGGCTCACATCCCCATGGCGCACAAATTGCCCGCTTAGGTTCCGCACTCGGCAACAAGCGTGCTAATTCCCGTAAATCCATTGAAAAACCGGTGGCTGGACGCGCACGTCCAAACGCTTCACCGACATGATTATAGCGACCACCACGCGCCACCGCATTCGGCAAACCTGGCACATAAATTGAAAACATCACCCCGGTTTCGTACTGGTAGCCACTCAGATCCGCGAGATCAATCGTTACATTGGCATCACCTGCTATTGCGAGCAGCGAAGTCAACTCCTCTAAAGCAATATGAATGCCGTCCAACGCGGGAAGCATTTTGCGCGCCTGCGCAATCACATTTTTGTCGCCATACAAAGTCGGCAAAACAAGTATCGCATCGCGTGCTTGTGCACCGAACGACGCGGTAATTTCACGCAAAGCAGGAACATCTTTCGCGCGTAGCGCCGCATACACTGCTTGTTCATTCTTTTGTGCTGCCGGATCACTGGCTATAATCGCACGCACAACACCAACATGGCACAGATCCAGACGAATTTGCGTGAAACCAGCCAACGCCAATGAAGCTAATGCCAACTCCTGAATTTCAGCATCTGCTTCCAACCCTGCATGACCATAAATCTCCGCACCAATTTGCAATGGTTCACGCGTCGCGTGCAGACCATTCGGACGGGTTAACAACACACTGCCTGAATAACACAAGCGCGTAATCGAAGCCCGATTCAACAAATGTGCATCGATACGCGCAACCTGCGTCGTCATATCGGCACGTACGCCGATGGTGCGCCCTGAGAGCTGATCAACCAGCTTAAAAGTGCGCAAATTCATGTCCTGCCCGGCACCTGCCAGCAAAGAATCCAGGTACTCAAGCATTGGCGGCATCACCAGCTCGTAACCGTAGGAGCGGAAATTGTCGATGATGGCACGACGCAAGTCTTCAATTTTGCGCGCCTCGGACGGCAAAACATCAGCAATATTTTCAGGCAAAAGCCAATTAGGCATGACAGGAATGGAATAGATCAAAAAAGACGTGAATACAACTCTCAGTGGAGGCAAACAACAAGCATTAGCAAATAAAGGCAGATCAAGCGCTCAATCGAAAATCCCATCGATCAACATCAATACCGACAGAAATCGTCAGACAAAGAAATTGCATCGTACGATAAAGTTGAATTTACCGCACGATGCTGACTAGCCTGCTTTGTCGAGCGCGCCAACCTGCGCTCATGGCGCTTATTTTTTGTTGACGTTATTACTTGCTATGTTTACTTATTTTTACCAGCGCCCGCCGAGCTCTTAAAATACTTGAAAAATTCGGAGCTAGGATCAATCACAATCATGTCGTGACGATCTTTGAAGCTGGCGCGATAGGCTTCCAAACTACGATAAAACTTAAAGAACTCCGGATTTTGGCCAAATGCCTGAGCATAAATCTGTGAAGCCTTAGCATCACCCTCGCCGCGCACTTTTTCAGCATCACGATAGGCTTCTGCCAGTATCACGGTACGCTGTCTATCTGCATCGGCACGAATTTTTTCAGATTCCGCCGCACCGGTAGAACGCAATTCATTTGCGACACGCGAGCGCTCTGACTTCATACGATCATAAACTGAGCTACTAATTTGATCTACATAGTCAACCCGTTTTAATCGCACATCGACAATATCAACACCAATTTGCTTGGCTTCGTCCGACACTTTCTTCTGAATACCTTCCATCACCTTGCCGCGCTCGCCTGAGATAACTTCAGCGACCGTGCGTTTGGTAATTTCATCATTCAGCGCCGCTTTGACAATCTGCGCCATCCGATTACGTGCATTACGATCATCACCACTAAAGCTGATGAAATAAAGGCGCGGATCAACAATCCGATACTTAACAAATGCATCGACCAGAATGTTCTTTTTCTCAGCCGTAATAAAACGATCAGCATCCGGCGTGTCCAGAGTCAAAATACGCTTATCAATAAAAATAACGTTTTGAAACGGCGGCGGCAATTTGAAATGCAGACCTGGCTTGTGAATAACCTCTTTTACCTCACCCAATGCAAACACGATCGCATACTGGCGTTGATCAACGACAAATAGAGTGGAAAACAATACTGCAATCACAATCGCCAATGCGATCAGAATAGAAATCAGGCGATTCATTATCTTGTCTCCCGGCTACGTGCTAAATCACTATCGCGTGAGCGGGAATCGCGCAACGATTGCTCTTCCAATGGAACAGGGTCCGGTGCAGGTGTTAGGACCGTATTAATAGGCGACTGCGTGCGCGCTGTGGCGCCGCTTGCACTATTGGTACCGCCGCTATTGGTGGATGAAGCGCTTTGCGCAATCAGTTTATCCAATGGCAAATACAGAAGATTGTTATTCGTCTTTGAATCCACCATCACTTTGGTAGTACTTGAGAAAATTTGTTGCATCGCTTCCAGATACATACGCTCTCTAGTAACGGCAGGAGCTTTATCGTACTGCGTGAGAATTTGCTTGAAGCGGGCCGTTTCACCCTCTGCATTTGCAATCACGCTGGCGCGATAGGCATCCGCTTCCTGCTTTAAACGCGAGGCGGCACCACTAGCGCGCGGAATCACATCGTTCGCGTAAGCTTGGCCTTCATTTTTTTGACGTGTGAGATCCTGTCCGGCTCTGACTGCATCGTCAAATGCTGCCTGCACTTGCTCAGGAGGTTGCACTGCTTGCATCGTGACATTGGTAATCTGCACGCCAGCTTTGTAGCGATCAACGATTTGCTGCATCAACTGACTCGTGTCAAAAGCGACCTTTTCACGCCCCTCATACAAAACGAAATCCATTTTGCTACGGCCGACAACTTCACGAATCGCCGTCTCAGCAACTTGCTTGACCATCTCATCTTGCTCACGATTATTGAAGACCCAATCGGCTGCATTTTTTAATGTGTATTGAACCGCAAACTGAATATCGATGATGTTTTCATCCTCGGTCAACATCAGCGACTCGACCGGCACTTTATTGCGCACATTATTGCGATAGCCAACTTCAACCGTTCGCACCTGAGACACATTGACGATCTCACTGGTTTGAATCGGCGAAGGCCAGCGCCAGTTAAAGCCTGCTGGCGCAACATGGCTAAATTTACCGAACGACAAAACCACAGCAGTCTGGCCTTCTTGGACAATGAAAAAACCACTAACCAGCCAGAGAAAGCCAACAATCACGGAAATTACTGCAGCACCGATACCTACGCCGCGCATATCAGGCTTGAATCCCGATCCGCCAGCGCCACCGTTATCACCGCCGTTGCCGTTGCCACCCCCGCCGGATTTTTTGTTACCGAACAAATTGGATAAGCGTTGATTAAAATCACGCCACATTTGATCGAGATCTGGCGGGCCATCGTTAGGCTTTTTATCGCCCTGATTTTTCGAATCTTGTGAGTTACGTCCCCAATGTGGATCATTAAGGGAAAATTTCACACCAAGTTTTTGGAATAAGGAAGCAAGCATTCTGTCGTGATGTGTCTTTATATTAGTGAGTGAAATGCCAAAAGAAGTTATACGATAACATCATCAGATGCGCTTACTGTTGCACCTTCTAACATCGTCGCGCGGTCTTTGGCACGTTCGCCTATTGCCTGACGCAATAGGTCTAATCCGCTTCCAGTTCTAGCACTGATAAAAACACGTTGGATTTTAGCATATTCGTCGCGCTCTAAAGCAGGTTCCAGGTCGGCCGCATCAATCTTATTCCACACCATAATTTGCGGAATATGATCAGCACCAATTTCTTTCAACACCAAATTTACCTGTTCTATCTGTTCCATCCGCGCCGGGCTTGCTGCATCCACAACGTGCAGCAAAAGATCAGCATGGATGGTTTCTTCAAGCGTGGCGCGGAAAGCCGCAACCAGTTGATGCGGTAATTCACGAATAAACCCGACTGTATCAGAGATCACTACGTTACCAGCTTCGCCCAAATAGACCCGTCGTGAAGTGGTATCCAGCGTCGCGAACAATTGATCGGCAGCCAGCACTCTGGTCTTGGCAACAGCATTGAAGAGCGTCGATTTACCCGCGTTGGTATAACCGACTAGCGAAACTGAAAAGGCATTATTACGGCTGCGCGCACGACGCTGCGTAGCATGCTGTTTATGTAGTTTGTCGAGCTTAGCACGCAAGGCTTTGACTCTGACACCTAACAAACGTCTATCCGTTTCTAATTGCGTTTCACCTGGGCCACGCAAGCCGATACCACCTTTTTGCCGCTCAAGGTGAGTCCAGCCACGAATCAAACGTGTTGCCAGATGCTGCAACTGCGCCAACTCAACTTGTACCTTGCCTTCATGACTTTGTGCGCGTTGCGCAAAAATATCCAAAATCAAGCTGGTGCGATCCACCACGCGCACCTTCAGATGGCGTTCGAGATTACGCTGCTGCGCGGGAGACAAGGCATGATTAAAAATAACCAGATCAAGCTCATGATCCAGAATAGCGTCAGCCACTTCATCGGCCTTACCAGAACCGACAAACAAGGCCGCGTCGGGACTGGCACGTTTGCCGATAATCGTCGCCATCGGCTCGGCACCAGCCGACTTTGCAAGAAGGGAAAGTTCTTCAAGACTTGCGGCAAAATCACCTTTGCCGAAATCTACGCCTACTAGTACGGCGCGCATATTAATACGCCACCGCAAATATGTAATCGAAGCAGAAGTAAGAAAATTTATTCAGTGTCAGACTCAAGGCTTAAATTCACCGCACGGGCAGGAACAACTGTAGAAATTGCGTGTTTATAAACCATCTGGGTTACGGTATTGCGCAAAAGAACGACATATTGATCGAATGATTCAATATGGCCTTGGAGCTTGATGCCATTAACGAGATAAATTGAGACGGGGACATGCTCTTTGCGCAAAGCATTAAGAAATGGGTCTTGTAACAGTTGCCCTTTGTTGGTCATGACAGCTCCATTGTGTTGTTGTGATTAGGAGTTTGAGGCAGCTTGCTATATTTCAAGTGCTACCTTCCACCAGAATGTAATCGATTTCGGAATTTTTCGCCCAAGAAAATTACTTTTCCGACCGGGCGAACGGGTTTTTCCCTGACCTTAACTCGATACGTAGTGGAGTCCCAACCAATGAAAAAGTTTCGCGGAAATGTTTTTCTAGAAAACGTTTGTAGTTGGCATCAATCGCTTCTAACGCATTGCCATGAATAACCACGATCGGTGGATTCATACCGCCTTGATGCGCGTAACGTAATTTTGGTCGAATCGATCCTTTACGACGCGGCTGCTGATGTTCAACCGCTTCAATCAGCGCACGCGTCAACTTTGGTGTCGACAGATTGGTCATCGCTGCAGCATAAGCAGAGTCAACAGATTTCATCATTGGCCCTATGCCAGTCGACTTCAACGCCGAGACAAAATGGGTTTTAGCAAACGATAGAAAACTCAGCTTGCGCTCCAGATCAATCTTGATCTCGTCGCGGGTGGCGCTATCCAAGCCGTCCCATTTATTGACGCCAATCACCAGCGCGCGACCTGACTCCAAGATAAAACCCGCAATATGCGCGTCCTGCTCTGAGATATCCTGCTGCGCGTCTAGCAATAACAAAACGACATTTGCCTCAGAAATCGACTGCAAGGTCTTGACCACCGAAAACTTCTCGATCGCTTCAAAAACTTTGCCGCGTCTACGGATACCAGCGGTGTCGATCAAGGTGTAATGTTTACCTTCGCGCTCAAATGCAATTTCGATTGAATCGCGCGTCGTACCTGGTAAATCGAAAGCGATGACGCGCTCTTCACCCAGCAGCGTATTAACCAATGTGGATTTGCCTACATTCGGGCGTCCGACGATAGCCAATTTGATGCTCTTGCCCGTCTGCTGCTCAACCTCATCTTCTGGCGGACGTTGTGCAAAAACCATATCCAACGCCTCATCGACCAGATCGCTAACGCCATCGCCATGTGCGGCGGAGATCACATACGGATCGCCCATCCCAAGCTCATAAAAATCGGCGGTGACCGAGGTGTATTTCATGCCCTCGGCCTTATTCACCACCAGCATCACGGAGCGGCCAGATTTACGCAAAAAATCTGTGATCGTCTTATCATGCGGGGTTAAGCCCTGCCGACCATCGACAATAAAAATTACGACATCGGCTTCGACCACTGCCTGCTTAGTCTGTTTGGCCATCTCATGCATGATGCCGACTTTGGCAACCGGTTCAAAACCACCCGTATCAATCACCAAAAACGGCCTTTCACCCACACGGCCTTCGCCATAGTGTCGATCGCGGGTCAAACCCGGCAAATCGGCAACCAGCGCATCGCGTGAACGTGTAAGCCGATTGAACAGCGTGGATTTGCCGACATTAGGTCGACCAACAAGTGCAATAACCGGCTTCATCAAATTTTTACTCGACTGCGACTGCAGTCAATGTTCCTGCTTGGGTTTGAAAAACGAAATTTCCTTCGGCCATCATTGGTGCGGCTAGAATCGGGCTGCCGTCAGTCGCAATACGCGCCTGCATCAAACCGTCTTCTTTGGAAAGGAAATGAATATAACCTTGGTAATCGCCCACCGCGATCACCTTGTTCGACACAACCGGTGTCGACAAGCTGCGATTGACCAACTGGTTGTTACGCCATACGCTGGCACCACTATTGCGCGCAAATGCATTAACCGCACCATTTTCGTCGGCAGCGTAGATGTTTCTGGCATCTACTGCGACGCCGACATTACTCGAAAAAGTGCGCGCCCATTTTCCTGAGCCCGTATTAGCGTCCACACAGCCAATACGTCCTTGATATGCCACAGCACAGACATCGGATCCTACCACTACCGGCGTACCGGATACGTCGGCTATACGCTCAAGCTCGGTCGTACCACGTGGATCGCCCACTGCAATTTCCCACCGAGGAGCACCGTTATTAAGTGTTAGTGATAGTAAACGGCCACCGGCCAACCCGACATAAGCGCTAGCATTATCGATCACGATGCCAGGCGCGGTACGCAAAGACAACGAAGGCGCCGTGCGTTGCAGCAACCATTTACGATTGCCGGTCGCGACATCAAACGCCGCCACATAATTATCCAGACTGCGGACGATCACGACACCTTGCCCTACCGCCGGTGCTGATAAAATTTGACTGGTTGCCTTAGCCTTCCAGCGCAGTTTCCCATTCGTATCGTAGGCCAACACGGTGCCATTCTCGCCACCCACCACGACCAAATCACCATCACTACTCACGCCTGCGGTCAATCGCATGCCAGCATCAATTTGCCATTTGGTCTGACCAGTTTTAGCATTCAGGCGCGTGACTCGACCATCCTCAGCCGCAACATATAAGTCATCACCAACAAACGCTGGCGTAAAGACATATTGCCCAGCCTTACCAATCGAGGTAGACCACACCGTCTGTACTTTTACAGTCGGCTTAAAATCAACTAGCGCAGCCGGCTGATTTCGTTTGGATGGCTCGCTGGCAAAAGGATTCCATATAGAACAACCCGCCAACGAAACCAGAAAACCCAAGCTTATGACCTTTGACGCTATTCGTCGCTTCTGCATTTGTGTCCCTCTGAATACTTGGCAAGATTTCATATTTACGTTGTTCTTTAGTTTGCTCATTGTGCTACTCAAGTTGTGCTTGCTGGTTTTGCGCATACTTTAGCTTGGCTCTTTTCTTCAAGCAGCTGTCTGCGTGCTGCCACCGCCAATTGCATCTAACTTGATCTGAATTAGTTGACGTGCTGGGTCTCTTTCTTCAGTTTTATTCAACGCGCTCTGATACGCTGCGCGCGCTTGTTCAAGCTTGTTTTGTGCAACTAAAATATCGCCCTTGCGATCCTCGACAATCGCCGTGAATGCGGCAGGAAATTTATCGTCCAACAACTTCAATCCTTCGTCATACGCTTTTTCATCGAGCAAGATTCCAGCCAGTCGCACCTTGGCGATCGCTTGATAGGCTTCATCTTTGCCGTGATCGACCGCCCACTTCAGTTGCGTTTTAGCAGTTGCGTTATCGCTGGCTTCAAATGCTGTTTTGGCCGCACCCAATGCCGCCATCTGTGCATAAGCAGTGCCCGCAAATTTATCTTCCATATCGGTAGCAACACGCAACACTTTATCTTTATCCTGCGCCGCGACTGCCTGTTCAAATTCTCCGTACAGTTGCGCCGCCTTGGTCGCCTGACTGCGCTGGTAAACCTTCCAGCCAGCCCAACTTGCGTAACCGGCTAATGCAATGATCAGCGCCCACGTAATCAAACTACCGTAGCTACGCCACCATGCTTTGATGTTTTCCAGTTGTTCTTGCTCTTCGTGATCGTATGCCATATGAATTTTTAGTTAGTGATGATAATGAACGTGATCGGCATGCGAGTTATCGGTGCCGACAATTTGATCAACCAGATAATCTGCGATACCTTCAAAAGCCACTTTGGATTGCGTACCCTCGCCGTCATGGGAGCGCATTTCTTTAACGACCGCAGCCCCTTGCGCCATCTCGTCGTCGCCGATAATGATGGCATAGGCAGAACCGCTGCTGTCAGCGCGCTTCATTTGCGATTTGAAGCTGCCAACCCCAGTTGACGCGGCACAATGCAACACCACATCAAGTCCGGCATCGCGCAAGCGCTCTGCCACCACTGAAGCTTGCAGTTGTGCTGCTTCGCCTTGATGGACGATATAAACATCGCACTGGTTAGGTGCATATTGCTCGCCGCTTGCTTTCATCAACTCTAGCAAACGCTCGACCCCCATCGCAAAGCCGCAAGCTGGCGTCGGTTTGCCACCAAACATTTCTACCAATGGATCATAACGACCGCCGCCACACACCGTCCCTTGCGCACCCAATTGATCAGTCACCCACTCAAACACGGTACGATTGTAATAATCCATACCGCGCACCAAGCGCGGATTAATCGTGAATGGAATCGCATTGTGACGCAAAATCTTTTGTACGCCCTCAAAATGCGCCAGCGATTCTTCACCCAGATAATCCAGTAATTTAGGCGCGGCATTCACCAGCTCTTGCATGGCTGGGTTTTTGGTATCAAGTATGCGCAGTGGATTGCTATGCAAACGCTTTTTTGCCTCGGCGTCTAGTACATCTGCATGCTGCTCAAAATACGCAATTAGATCAGCCCGATGGCGATTACGCTCGTCGGCGTCGCCGATCGAATTTAACTCTAATCGCACATCTTGCAAGCCCAGATCATCCCACAAACGCTGACACATCATGATCAACTCAGCGTCGATATCTGGACCGGAAAAACCAATCGCTTCTGCACCGATTTGATGAAATTGGCGATAACGTCCGCGCTGCGGCCGCTCGTGGCGGAACATCGGACCTGCGTACCAAAGACGTTTAGGACCGTCGTAGGTCAAATTATGTTCCAACGCAGCGCGCACTACGCCTGCGGTGCTTTCTGGACGCAAGGTCAATTGATCGCCGTTCATCGTATCGACGAACGAATACATTTCCTTTTCAACGATATCGGTCACCGCACCGAGGCCACGCGCAAACAAAGCGGTTGGCTCGACGATCGGTGTGCGTATCTGTTGAAAGCCGTAACTCTTCAATACCGTATGCACGGTGTTTTCAAACAATTCCCACAACGGCGCATCGGCTGGCAGGATATCGTTCATCCCTTTTACGCCAACGATTTTTTCTGTTTTTTTAATGTCTGACATTTATCTTCAACAATTTTTTGTGCGATGTTTCTGCAACATCGCGAATGCGATTAATTAGTGCTGGCCTGCTTGCCATAACGATTTTGTACGTAACGCAATACAATCTCGTGAAATTCTTTAGCGATATTATCGCCGCGTAGTGTGACAGTTTTAACACCATCAACAAACACGGGCGCAGCAGGAGACTCGCCTGTGCCAGGCAAACTGATGCCAATATTCGCATGCTTAGACTCGCCCGGACCGTTGACGATACAGCCCATCACCGCCACATTCATCGCCTCCACCCCTGGATATTCTTTTTTCCAGACGGGCATCTGATCGCGCAAAAATGTCTGGATATCGTCCGCTAACTCTTGAAACACTGTCGACGTCGTACGACCACAACCGGGACAAGCAATCACCATCGGCGTAAATTTACGCAAGCCCATAGTTTGCAATATTTCTTGCGCCACAATCACTTCTTTGGTTCTATCACCGCCCGGCTCAGGTGTCAGCGAAATACGAATCGTGTCGCCAATCCCCTCTTGCAACAATACTGACAAAGCAGCGGTTGAAGCGACGATTCCCTTGCTACCCATTCCCGCCTCAGTCAGGCCTAAATGCAGTGGATAGTCGCAGCGACGCGCCAACTCTCGATACACGGCAATCAAATCCTGCACACCAGACACCTTGCAAGAAAGGATGATGCGATTGCTTGCCATCCCAATTTCTTCCGCGCGTACCGCATTCTCGATCGCCGAGGTCACTAAGGCCTCATACATAACGGCCTGCGCACTCCATGGATTTGCTCGTTGGGCATTCTCGTCCATGATGCGCGCCAATAGCTCCTGATCCAAACTACCCCAGTTGACGCCAATACGCACCGGCTTATCAAAACGACAGGCGGTTTCTATCATTTGTGCAAACTGTGTATCGCGCTTGTTGCCTTTGCCGACATTTCCCGGATTGATACGGTACTTTGCCAGTGCCTTCGCGCAATCAGGGAAATCATTCAGCAATTTGTGTCCGTTATAGTGAAAATCGCCCACCAGCGGCACCACCACGTCCATCTTGTCCAGTTGCTCGCAAATTGCTGGCACCGCAGCCGCAGCTTCTGGTGTATTGACGGTAATACGCACTAACTCTGAACCAGCGCGCGCGAGTTCTTTCACTTGAATTGCGGTGCCAATCACATCAGCGGTATCGGTATTAGTCATCGACTGCACCACCACTGGGGCATCGCCACCTACATGAATATCTCTGCCGCCATAACTTATCGTCGCAGTGCGACTTTGACGTCGCTGCAACGGGCCACTTGCGATCGGGAGGGATGAAGACATAGACAAACTATTTCAAATTCAAACGCGCAACATTGGACGTATTACCAGTTGTGATATCAACAGGCTTACCTCGAAAAGTTACCGTTACACCAGCTGCATTACCAATTACGATCGCTACTGGCTTGCTGACATTGACGATTTCAGAAGATCCAGCTTGCAATATGCGCGAAACAATAATCGTGTCATCTTCTTGCTTGATCTCCAGCCACGAATCTTCGCTAGCCGAAATTGATAAAGCATTTTTACCACTTGCAGAAACTGCTGCGCTACTAACAGCAGGGGCCGCCTTATCTTCGTTTGTAGCAGAAGCCGAGGTTGCCATGGTTGCAGCAGCAGAGGTAGCTGGTGCTGGCGTTGTGTTTTTTTCTACCGGATTGGCCTCTAATAATGGCTTTCCATTCGAGGTTAACTGAGAAGAGTCTGACGAACCTGCCGCAATCTTAGTTTGCTCCGACCCAAGATTTTTGGGCTTGTCCAATACCACGCTTGTCAACTCAGATTCGATTTTGACTGGTGAAAGCACCATTTTTTGCGGCAGCCAGTGCATGCGTTGCGCAATAAAAAAAGCAGCCATTGCAAAAATAAGCAAAATCACCAACCATGACACCAATTTAAAAAATGATCCACGTCTTGGATGATCGGACAACAGTTGTGTCTCAGTAAACGATGCCGACATTTCACTACGTGCCGGCGGCAACACGTTCACTTCAACCGCTCCACCATTGATGGCAGCCAGAATCGGCGTTGCATCAGCCTGCATTATCTTGGCATAGCTACGCACAAAACCGCGCACAATCACCATGCCCGGTAAAGCAGCATAATTATCATGCTCCAACGCTTCGATCTGCCGCGTGGCTAGGTTCAATTGATTTGCAACTTGCGCCGCACTCCAGCCACGCGCCTCCCGCAGGGTGCGCAACTGCTCGCCCGCTGATATTTGTGGTTGCTCCACTTGCTCTGAAGCAGCTACATTTTGATTGGAGGCTTGATTTAGCCCACCATCGATAGAATCATTCATCGGCAAATCATCACTCATTAAATGCCCCACGCTGGTATGCCGCATATTCGGCAGAGTCAGGATAGCGGCGCGCTAGCTGTGTCACAAAACTTAGTTCCGCTCCGCGATCACCAGCTTTGCGCTCAATCTTAATCGCCAACCACAAAACTTCTGCAGTCAGCACGTCTGAATTAGTTAAACGGTTGATATAGAACCGCGCACGCTCATTGTTGCCGCGCTCAAAGTTGATACGTGCCAATGCAATATTCGTATCCATATTGCTCGGTTCGTATTGAAATGCTTCGGTGTAATAGCGCTCAGACGCAGCTTTGTCATCGGTACATTTACCTGCATTGTTCAAAGCTTTAGCTGGCGATTGATAGGCTTTATTATGAATTGCTGCCTCAAAATACGGCATCGATTCTTTCGCACGCCCGTTCTGACACAGAAACCAGCCGTAGTTATTGCGCAAATCAGGATCGTTAGGCGCGTGTTGTATGGCACGTTGAAAATGCGTTTCTGCCAGACGTGTTTCACCTAATTGCATATAAATCAAAGCAGCCATACTGTAGGCGTCTGCCGAACTAGGATCTGCTTCTATCGCGCGTTTAGCCTCATCAAGCGCTACTTTCATTTGCCCCTGACGATAATAACCAACTGCAAGCTGCAAACGAATACTGGCGCGATGTTGATTAGCCGTTTGATCCGAACTAGTTGCCATTTCCTGGCCAGACATTGGCGCTGGATTCGAAGCACAACCGACCATTAAGAGTGAACATAAAACGGAAGTACCAAGCCATGCTATCTGACGCAAACGCTTCATGATGCAATCTCCACAATACGCCCAAAATCTTTACCGAATTTCTCTTGATATTCGGCCATTTTTTTCATTCTGTCCTGTACATGAGTACGGTCTTTGACGTCGCCCGCCAACTGCCCGCACGCCGCATCGATATCGTCCCCACGCGTTTTTCGTATTGTCGTGACAATGCCCGCATCCATCAGAACCTGCGCAAATTCCTTGATGCGTGGATTTTTGGAGCGCAACAAACCCGACTCAGGGAACGGGTTGAACGGAATCAAATTGAATTTGCACGACACTGCCATTTGCCCGCCTTGCACCAAGGCAACCAGCTCTCGCGCATGCTGGTCGCTATCATTGACGCCATCCAACATACAATATTCAAAGGTAACAAAATCACGCGGCGCAAATTCGAGATAGCGCTTACACGCTGCCATCAACTCCCGGAGCGGGTATTTTTTGTTCAATGGCACCAAGCCATCGCGTAACGCATCGTTCGACGCATGTAAGGACACTGCTAACGCAACCGCGCAATCTTGCGATAATTTGTCGATCATCGGCACTACACCACTGGTCGACAAGGTCACGCGACGTCGCGACAAGCCATAAGCATTATCATCCAGCATCAACTTCAGTGCAGTAACGGTCGGCTCATAGTTCAGCAGAGGCTCGCCCATGCCCATCATCACCACATTGGTAATTTGACGCTCGCCTTTAGGCCCCGGCTCTATGCCTTTGGTACGACGCAATTCAAACTCTGCCATCCATAACTGACCGATAATTTCGCTCACCGACAGATTGCGATTAAAGCCTTGCTTGCCGGTAGAGCAAAAACGACAATTGACTGCACAACCCGCTTGCGTAGAAATGCACAACGTGCCGCGGTTTTCTTCTGGGATAAACACAGTTTCAACCGCATTTCCCTGTCCGACGTCGACCAACCACTTACGCGTGCCGTCGCTAGAAGTGTGATCTGAAATGACAGCCGGCGCAGTGATCACCGCACGGGTTGCCAGTTTGTCGCGCAACGATTTTGCCAAATCCGTCATGGACTCGAAATCACTGGCGCCAAATTGATGTATCCAGCGCTGTAATTGCTTAGCGCGAAACGGCTTCTCACCCAACTCGCCGCAGTAAGCGGTCAGTTGTGCGGGATCCAAATCCAGCAAATTGGTGAGAGTCGTCATAACTTTTTTTCTAAATTCCCTGCTTAAACCAGCATCTAAAAATGCGTGTCGCCACAGAGAAAATTAAATCAACGCGAGATTAACGTGAGTACACATTCAAGGCGGGGAAGTAGTACGCGATTTCAACTTTCGCGGTTTCATCTGCATCCGAACCATGAACTGCGTTAGCGTCGATAGAATCAGCGAAATCAGCACGAATGGTGCCTTTTTCAGCCTTCTTAGGATCGGTTGCGCCCATCAAATCACGGTGCTTGGCGATTGCATTTTCACCTTCTAGGACCTGAATCATCACAGGACCAGAAATCATGAAATCAACCAAGTCCTTGAAGAAAGGACGTGCGCTATGAACCGCATAAAAACCTTCTGCATCAGCACGCGACAATTGAGCCATACGAGCAGCGATGATTTTCAGGCCAGCGCCTTCAAAACGGGAATAAATTTGACCAATTACGTTTTTAGCGACTGCGTCTGGTTTAATAATCGACAGGGTACGTTCGATTGCCATCTGAAAAACTCCAATAAAATGAAAGGGTTAAGACGAAAAATTGAGAATTCAACTAACCCTAGATTTTAACATGAAAGACCCGATATATGGGATAACTAGCATATGATTAGACTGAACTTTATTGACGGATAAACCGTCTATACTATGTGTAAAGCGCATCAATTCGCTGATAAAAATTTGCGTCAACAGCAAATTGTGCAAACATGAATTACGCTCTATCAACTTAAGGAAAACATGAATAATTTACAGCAAACCTATCAGGCACACAGTGACGTCACTGCGGTCCGACATCGCGTGCTGCGTAATACCTACTGGCTGTTAGCGCTTTCAATGCTCCCGACGGTGTTGGGTGCGTGGGCGGGTGTACAGTTCAATTTTGCATTTTTCTCCGGTAGCCCTTTTATGGGTGTAATTGTGTTCTTGGCAATTGCGTTTGGCTTTTTCTACGCGATTGAAAAAAACAAGAATTCCAGTATCGGGGTCGCATTGCTCCTTTGCTTTACGTTCTTCATGGGACTAATGCTATCGCGCTTGATCAGCCAAACATTAACTTTTTCCAATGGACCAGCGCTGATCATGACTGCCTTTGGTGGCACCGCGATGATCCTCGGCGTGATGGCGACGGTTGCAACAGTTAGCAAGCGCGACTTCACTGGCATGGGCAGATGGCTCTTTATGGGGCTACTGGTGATTATCGTGGCATCAATTGCTAATATTTGGTTGCAGTTGCCAGCACTACAGCTAACTATTTCGGTTGTCGCAATTGGTATCTTTTCCGCATTCATCTTGCATGATGTACAACGCATCATCAACGGCGGCGAGACCAATTACATTACTGCAACGCTAGGAATTTACCTCAGTGTCTATAATATTTTCGCAAATCTTCTGGCATTACTCGGCATTTTTGGCGGCGACGACTAAAATTCCACGATTGGCGAGAAACTAAAAAGCCGAAACTAAAAAGCCGACGAACAGTCGGCTTTTTTTATTTCACCCAGATTTATCCATCTTCATATGGGATGTGGTCAGGACTGGAGCCGATCAAACACCGCGATTGATTCGACATGCGAGGTATGCGGAAACATATTAATGACGCCCGCTTGCTTCAAACGGTAGTGCCCATTCCCAACCAAAATTGCCGCATCGCGCGCCAGAGTAGAAGGATTGCAAGAGACGTACACTATCCGTTGCGGCAACATGTGTACTTGTGTTTGCGCCAAATCAATCAGCGCTTCACACAAGGCGATCGCACCGTCGCGCGGCGGATCTATCAACATCCTATCGAATTTACCCAGGACGCTTAAATCCTCAGCCGTAATCTCAAATAAATTGCGACAGTAAAACGTCGTTTTCGCCGATAAATTATTCGCTACTGCATTGTCTAGTGCGCGCTCAGTTAAGGAGACACTACCCTCGATACCGACTACCTGACGCGCCTGCGTAGCAATCGGCAGTGTGAAATTACCAAGACCGCAAAAAAGATCGGCAACGCGGTCAGTCGCTTGTACATTGAGAAGTCGCAGCGCGCGTACCACCAAAACCCGATTAATTTGATGGTTTACCTGCGTAAAATCGGTGGGCTTAAACGGCATTTTTACGCCAAATTCTGGCAGCGCATAATGCAATGCTGCGCCGCGCGGATAGAACTGATATGCACTATCTGGCCCAGCCGGCTGCAACCACCACATGATCTGATGAAGGTCGGCAAACTGACGTAATTTATGTTCATCTTCGGATGACAGTGGCGCCATGATGCGTAAAACCATCGCCGTAATCATCACTTGATCGCTCTGCCCTAATGCCAACTCAATTTGAGGCACCGCTTCCCTAATCGAGAGCGAAGCAATCAAATGGCGTAATGGCACCAACATCGCCGATACGTGAGGTGGCAACACCTCACAGCTTTTCATATCAGTAATGTAGCCGGATTTTTTTTCGTGAAAGCCGACCAGCATGCCGCCTTTTTTCACCACATTGCGCACCGAAATTCTAGCGCGATAGCGGTATCCCCAAGTTGGGCCGTGGATTGGGCGCAAGATAGTCTCAGGTCGAACCTTACCGATATGTTTGAGATTATCTTCGAGGATGCGCTGTTTAATTGCCACTTGCGCTCCCGGTTCAAGATGCTGCATAGAGCAGCCACCGCAAATACCAAAGTAGTCACATTTTGGCTTGATACGCAACGATGACTCTTTAAGCAGTGTTGTCATCTGTGCCGCTTCCCAATTGGCTTTTTTACGGTACGAGGAGTACACCACACGCTCAGCTGGCAACGCCCCATTGACAAAAATAACCTTGCCGCGAGATCCATCTTCGTTCTGCAGATGACCAACGCCACGCGCCTCGCTGTCCAGGGACTCGATCTCGATGATAGTTTGCTGCATAGGGAAATTTGAAAGGCTACGAGCCCGTTTTAGAACGGACTCTTTGAAAAAATACCGAAAATTCAGTGGTATGGTTCGAGTTAGCAAAAGCGGGATAATAACAAACGGCCGCGCTGCTTAGCTAGCAAAAAAATTAGTGCCGAGAGTTTGCATCACAAAAATAGGCGAGCTAGCCGCTTTATAAAAGTGCATCCTTATCGACGCCAGTACGACTGAAGGTGCGTTTTAGTTTCAATAATGCCTCTTGTTGAATCTGTCGGACACGCTCACGCGTGACGTTTAGCTCAAGTGCCAATTCTTCTAAAGTCGCTGGGTCTTCGTTATCCAAACCAAAGCGTCGCTGGATCACCATTTTTTGTTTTTCGGATAATTTGTCTAACCACTGATGCACCAGCACGGTCATTTCATGCTGTTCCGCACGGGCATCAGGGTCGGCAGAGTGATCGCCCTGCAGCAGATCCATTAAGCTGCCTTGGGGATCACCGTCCAGCGGCGCATCAAGTGAGGTCGCATGCTCCGACAAGGCAAGAATATCCTGCACTTCTTCGACACTACGATCGACCAAATGCGCAATGTCTTCCACTGACGCATCCTTACCGTCATGATGTTGTGACTCCAAATGAAACTTGGCACGCAGGGTCTGATTTAACTCTCTCACCACATGCACCGGTAAGCGTACCGTTCGTGCTTGATTCATGATGGCACGCTCTACGCTTTGTCGAATCCACCAAGTGGCATATGTCGAAAAACGAAAACCGCGTTCTGGCTCGAACTTTTCAATCGCGTGCATCAATCCAAGATTGCCTTCTTCTATAAGATCTAGCAAGACGACGCCGCGATTTATGTAGTGCTTAGCAATCGAAACCACTAGCCGCAAATTATGCTCGATCATTTTTTGTCGGGCGACAAAATCACCTTGCTTTGCACGCGTTGCATAGTGAGCTTCCTGCTCTGCTGATAACAACGGACGTAAGCCAATCTGGTTCAGGTAATGCTGAGTGGCATCGGTCGACAACTCTGTCGCCAGCACTTTTTTTAACTCGGAGAGCCCCGCTCCCGTGGCGGAACTAGTAGCGGTATCCGTCTGTGGAATTCCCAGTGTGGATGGGAGCTCGTCAGAAGATAGTTTATCGGTGTCTTCCGATTGCGAGCCTCCATCGGAGGAAAGCATATCAGCATCCTCATCTTCCTGTGGCTGCTGGTCGCTTTCTCGCGTCATTATCGATTAGGTAGATATTTTAGTGGATCTACTGGTTTGCCTTGCTGGCGAATTTCAAAATGCAGCTTGATGGCATCGGCATCAGAATCCCCCATTTCGGCAATCTTCTGCCCTTTGGTTACTGCTTGACCTTCTTTTACAAGGATTTTTTTATTGTGAGCATAGGCAGAAAGCAATGTGCTGTTGTGTTTGACAATTACCAAATTGCCATAGCCGCGAATACCGCTGCCAGCGTACATCACCTTACCTGTACTTGCGGCCAACACCGCCTGCCCTGATTTACCAGCGATATCGATGCCTTTCTTACTATCATCGAATGCGGAGACGACTTTGCCACTGGCCGGCCACATCCACGAAACAGAATCGTCACCGCCGTCTTGCTGCTCTGATACGGCATTATCTGGCTTTTTCATTTCAGCCAGCTTGCTCTCAGAGTAAGGTTGCTTATCACCATTTGGCTCAGTTTTATTTGGCGCGGTAGGTGGTGCCAACTGTCTGGTTTCTATACCAGAAGAATTCGTTGCAATAGCCGCAGTTTGGGCGCCAGATTTTCCCACTAACGTCGGCGGAGCCACGCGTAATACTTGATCTATTTTGAGATCGTTTGGATTTGCTAATTGATTCCATACCACCAGCTCTTGGTAGCTTTGTCCAAAATCCAATGCAATCCTATATAAAGTGTCGCCCTTTTTCACCACATAGTAACTGCGGTCGTCCGCCGGCTTACTCACCACGGTATCGCCGACTTTACGCTCGCTAACGGGAGCGTTGTGCTTCAGACTGCTACAGGCAGCAAGCGTGCTTACCAACAGTAAAAAAAGGATTAATCGTGTTTTTTTCATTCTCATTTACATTCGTTTATTCTTTAGACTAAGCTCTAGCGGCAACCACTGCCAGAACAAAAAACAGGGTCTAATTTAGTTGATGACACCCGGACGCAAGGGAACAAAGTGACAATCTTCCAGCGTGGAGGTCTGCCATTCAAACTTGCTGACACGCTCTATTAGTTGCAACACTTGGTTCCTGTCACCAACTGGGGCAATCAGACGACCACCGATGGCCATTTGTTCAAGCAAAATATCAGGTACTTCAAGTCCGGCCGCTGCCAAGATAATGCCATCAAACGGTGCCACTTGCGGTAGTCCAAGCATACCATCTCCGTAATGCAAGCGGATGTTAGCCACCCGCATTGGACGCAAATTGGATTTCGCCAACTCATGCAAACCCTTGATACGCTCGATCGAATACACCTCTTTTGCCACCAGCGCCAGAACTGCAGCTTGATAACCGCAACCTGTACCGATTTCCAAGACACGATTAAGTTCCCCGCTTGGTTTGCGGTCACGCAAAATTTCAATCATGCGTGCCACGATATAAGGTTGTGAAATTGTCTGGTGATAGCCGATCGGTAATGATGCATCAACATATGCTTGACCGACCAACGCTGGCTCTACAAACAAGTGCCGAGGCACTGCCTCCAATGCCGCTAAAACCTTGCTATCCCTTACACCTTGCTTGGCGACACGTGCCACCATCGCGCGACGAATGGAATCAGAGACTGTTGCACTACTGCGTGTCGGATGCGGGATGGCGGCTGACTTTGCTGGCGTCGCACCGGCTTGAGCGATGTCTGATAATCGTCGCCCATGCAGAGAGGCGTTTCTAGTCGCCGTTTGCGGCGTTTGAACTCGATTTTGCGACACATTATGCTGTTTGTCGCCCGCCTTAACGCTCGCTCTATCAGTCAAAGGACGCTGCGCTGCGTCGTGTTTTATTTCTGCGCGTCTTTCGATGCGATGTTGAGTGGATTTTTCTGTAAGAGAAGAAAGTGAGAGCGGAAAACGCTTTTCCTTGTTGTTCATGACAAGGCTTTCTTTAACATCTCTAATTGTCGGGTATGCGTTAAATCGATTTGTAATGGCGTAATCGAGACATGGCCCTGTGATGTGGCATGAAAATCCGTGCCTTCGCCGGCATCTTTTTGTCCACCACAAGGTCCGATCCAATATATCTCACGCCCACTAGGATCTTGGGTCCTAATTACCGCCTCTGACGGGTGGCGCTTACCCAGCCGCGTCGCCAATGGCGTCTTGATTTCTGCGTACGGCAAGTTCGGAATATTTACGTTTAACAAAAAGTGATCTGCTAAATCATCGAATCGTCGTGCTACGCATTGCTCAACAACATCGCGTGCGACCCGCCCAGCTGATTCGATCTGCGCCCAGCCCTTATCTACTTGAGAAAACGCGATCGCAGGAATCCCAAACAAATAGCCTTCTGTCGCTGCCGCCACGGTCCCAGAATACAGCGTATCGTCGCCCATGTTCTGGCCTTGATTAATCCCTGATACGATCAAATCTGGGCGGCAATCCATTACCCCAGTCAACGCGATATGCACGCAATCAGACGGCGTACCGTTAACGAAATAATAGCCATTCGCCGCCTGAAAAACCGATAGCGGACGGTCCAAGGTTAATGAGTTAGAGCTGCCTGAGCGGTTACTGTCTGGCGCGACCACGGTGACGTCAGCAATCGGCCGCAAAGCATCAACCAAAGCAACCAGCCCGGGCGCCAAATAACCATCATCGTTACTGATAAGGATTTTCATACTGCAATTTTACCTGAAGCGATAGGCTGGTCAGAAGCATATTCACAGCAAAATAGCTACGCCAATAAAGGTGAAGCGTGTTTCAACGAACTCCTCAAGCGGCGTCGCTTTGCGCTTTATCCGCCATCAGAAAATCTTTGACTACATCAAACTCACGCGTTCTTTTAAACGGCGGCAGACTTTGCCAAATCCGTTTTCCGTATGGCTTGGAAATCAAACGTGGATCGCAAATCATCAGCACTCCGCTATCCGTTTCATCCCGGATCAAACGTCCTGCACCCTGCTTCAGATTAATAATCGCAGCGGGTAGTTGATGATGCATAAAGCCGTTCAAACCTTTGCGCTCAATTGATTCAATCCGTGCGGCCAAGACCGGATCATCGGGAGGTGAAAATGGCAGCTTATCAATAATCACTACCGATAACGCATCACCGCGGACATCGACGCCTTCCCAGAAACTTTGACTGCCGATCAACACGGCATTACCGGCTTTACGGAATCGATCCAGCAATTCGGTGCGTCCTGCCTCACCTTGCACCATCAATGGGAAAGGCAGCTTGCGACGTTCAAATTCTTCGCGCAAACGTTCCGCCGCACGGTTAACTGCACGAATCGTTGTACAAAGCAAAAAAGCGCCTCCACCCGCCGCCTCAATCACGGGCAACGCAGCGTCGATGACGGCGTCGGTATAGTCCGGCGAATTGGGTTGTGGCAAACCGTTTGGCACATACAGCAAACCCTGCTTTTCATAATCGAACGGACTTGCCCACGACTGTGCGGGCTCATCCCACAACCCCATTTGCGCCGTGTAATGTTGGAAATCGTTTTTTACTGCCAACGTTGCGGAAGTAAAAATCCAACTACGCGATACACCTTCGCGCTGTTTGTTAAAGATAGGTGCAATCGATAAAGGCGTTTGATGCAATTGCAGCGATGATGAAAATGCCTCAACCCACAACACACTTTCTTGCCCGATCTCCACTTGCGCCTTAGGCTTATTCCACGCCTCAAGCTGACTTGCCAATTCTATGGCGCGCGTTCTGCACTGTTCTATGGTTTCGGCACGCTCAGCCTGACTTTCCAGCACTGCAATCATGCCGTCAAGCTGATCTTTTAAGGTTTCCAATGCCGGAAAAAACGCGCTCGACGGCGCGATCTGATTAACCGCTAATCGCACCACATCCTGCGGAAAAGTCAAACGCAAATCACGTGCTGCTCGCTCCACCGGCGTCACCGTTGCCGGCCAATCTGCACCATCACGCGCATGTGATAGTCCTTCAGCCAATACATCGCGACACAGTTCCAGTACCTGTGAAGTCGATACTGTCTGCCCAAAAAAAAGTGTCGCGGTCTCTGGCAATTGATGCGCCTCGTCAAAAATTACCGTGTTAGCCGAAGGCAGCAGTTCTGCGACGCCGGTATCTTTGAGCGCTACGTCAGCGAAAAATAAATGATGGTTAACCACCACCACATCGGCTTGCTGCGCATCTTTACGCGCCTTCATCACGAAACAATCTTGATAATACTGACACTCTGCGCCCATGCAGGTATCGCGAGTCGACGTCACCAGATTCCATACCAATGCGGTTTCCGGCACCTTGGATAATTCCGCCTTGTCGCCGGTACTGGTAGTTTTCATAAAGCGCGAAATATCGCGCAAATAACTGACGTCGTCGCGCGAGGTCAACCTGCCATTCTGCAAAGTCCGCTCAAGGTGAAAATGACAAACGTAGTTAGCACGACCTTTTAACAACGCAACCGAGACTGGCGCTGCCAACGCTTTACGTACGGTTGGAATATCGCGCAGAAACAATTGGTCCTGTAAATTCTTGGTGCCAGTCGAGATAATCACCTTACCGCCCCATAATAAGGCAGGTACCAGATACGCAAATGTCTTGCCGGTGCCAGTGCCAGCCTCAGCTATCAGGGTCTGTTGATTGGCAACGGCTGCGGCAATCGCTTTGGCCATTTCGGTTTGTGAGCGACGCGGGCGAAATCCGCCGATGGCGTCGCCTAATGGGCTATCGATGCCAAATAATCGATCGATCTCGGCATCATGCGAAGCAGCGACAGATGTAGAAGTGTCAGGAGAAATGCTAACTGAAGAAGTAACGTCGTTCAAAATGAATGATCTTGCAAGATAAGTACGCTAAAGATACCGAAAGGACTGGCGATACAAACTTGATCAACCAATAAAGTACGGCGCAAAAATAAGGTCAAGCTGGAATATCTGGAATTAACTGCATTTTCAACAGCGTAATATTGTCCTTCAACTGCAGTTTTCGTTTTTTTAAACGGCGTAATTGCAACTCCTCGTGACGTGTATCTTGGCTAAGCAGCTCAATGACAGCATCCAAATCACGATGCTCGACTTCGAGTTCAATAATGCGTCGGTGAATATCGTGTGATGAGTTCATGCCTTAGGTCATTTCTGACAAATCTAATAAATCAATTTACCTTGCGGCTTTTTGTTATCATAATGACACAAAAAGGACATGCGAACTGTCAAACAATTTTACAATTTTGACGACCGAATTGTCGTTTTTACAAAATCAGCATGTAATAATTAAGAGACTAAACGCGATACCAATTAAGAAGCGTATCGGGGGATAAAGCAAGCACTGACACGAGTACTATTTAAGCTAATGTATACACTGAATCCAATAGTGCTTCCCACACTGTCGATTTTATTACCTCCCATAGTTTAATCCACACGGACGTATGAGCCAATACACGATAGAAGCAGGAACCGGACAACACATAGGCGATCGTAGCGAACAGCAAGATCGGGTCGCCCTATTTTCTGCTCCCAAAGCGCCAGGTTACATGCTGGCTGTGGTTGCTGACGGTATGGGTGGTTTATCTGGCGGCACGATGGCGGCAGAACAGGCAATACGCACTGCGCAACAAATATTCGAACATTTCTCGCCCCTCACCGATCAGGTAGAGACGATGCTGGAAACCATTGCCCAGGAAGCCGACACGATTATTAAACTGTCCGCAATGTCTTCCACGAAAAAACCGCACAGCACCCTAGTTTTACTTGTTATTACCCCACAACACCATGCTATTTGGACGCATGTTGGTGACTCGCGCCTTTATTATTTCGATGGACCGAACTGCGCTCAGCGCACTATCGATCATACCTATCTCGAACAATTAAAAGCAGAAAACAAACTCGACAAAGCAAAAATGGATGATGCGGCATTATCTAATATGCTGGTCAATGTATTAGGTGGCCGCCCAGAACGACTAAAACTCGATGTGAAACGACAAGGTGGCTTGAAGGCAGGCGATGCTTTTTTATTATGCAGCGACGGTCTCTGGCAATACTTTAGTGATGCCGAGTTGGGTGCTGCCATCGCCATGAATACTGCCCGCAATGCCTGTGAAATGCTGATCAAAAAAGCACGTGAGCGCGCAAGCGGTAGCAAAGCGGATAATTGCACCGTAGCCGTCATCAAACTCATCAAACCGATCGCAGAAACAAAAAACTACACAGCAAAGAAAATGCGTCGGGCGGTCTGAGCATGACAACAGAAACCGTTGTGACTACTTTTTTCAAAATCGCAGAAACTCTTTTAACCAGCATGCGGTCATAACAACGCAGGTACGTCAACAACAACCATATTCCGGACAGTGTGACCAGTACAATGAATATTGTCGGCGGGCTGACATGCCACAATCAAATCATTATTAGTTATTAACATCTTCTCGGTCTTGAATATTGAAAATCCCGCTCATCTCGCGCTCCAATTTTGACAGCTTACGCATACGTCTGCTGATATTGGTTTTACTCGCGATCGTACCGCCCGTTATTTTGACCGTCTATGGCGCTTGGAAAGAGCGTCAACAAGCGGTGCATATGGCCGAGGACAATCTGCAGCAACTCACTCAACTTGCCGCGTCTAGTGAGGCGCGCCTCATTGAAGGTACACGTCAATTATTGACGGTTTTATCGGTGTTGCCAGAACTACAAAAAGACAATAAAACCTGTAGTGATTTTTTAACTGGCATTTTGAAAAAAAACGACAGCTACGTCAACTTTGGCTTGATTGAGCTTAATGGTGAGGTAAGCTGCAGCGCGCTGCCACTGAAAGAAAAAATAAGTTTCGCTGCACGTAGTCATTTCAAACGTGCTGTTTCGGAAGGAAAATTTACTGCTGGCGATTATGTATTTGGGCGCGTCACTAATAAACACGTCATCAATCTGACGTATCCCGTCTTTAATAACAACGGTAATATTCGAGCCGTCATTTTCGCGACGCTGGATTTAAGCGTACTAGACAAATTTGTCGGCGATATCGTCTTACCACCCGGCGCTGTACTCATTACCGCAGACAGCAACGGCACGATTATCGCGCGCCGACCGGATCCAGAAAAATGGATAGGCACGCGCGCCTCACAGGCCTTATTCGATGTGATGATTAAAGTCGGTTTCGGCACTTCGGAATTGACTGAAAAAGACGGCATCACACGACTACACGCGTTCGCCACCGTCGGCACTAGTGAAGTATCTAGTTACAAAGTAAGTATCGGCATTCCGATTAAAGACATCGTCGCGCCTGCCAATCATCTGCAAATGGTGGAATTAAGTACCCTCGCTTTCATTGCCCTGCTTGCCTTAGTAGCTGCGTGGTTTGTTGGTGATGTCATTATCTTGCGGCGTGTAAAAGCGCTCGTGCGTACCGCTGACCAAGTAGCCAAAGGAAATTTACAAGCGCGCACCGGCATCAAGTACAGCGACGAAGAAATCAGCCAACTCGCACGCGCATTCGACAGCATGATCGCCTCGCTGCAACAGCATGAAACAGAACGTAATCAATCAAAGGCCATCCTTTTTGCGGAAAAAGAACGTGCACAGGTGACGCTTGAATCAATTGCAGATGCTGTCATTACCACTGACAAACTCGGCAATATTGAATATATGAATCCGGTAGCAGAAGCATTAACCGGATGGCGCAACGAAGAAGCTCAAGGCCTGCCCTCCACTCACGTGTTTAAAATCTTAAATGGCTATACGCGCGAACCAGTCGCCAATCCTGTCTCGGTCGTTCTGACACAGCAAACAGGCGTTGATTTGACTAATGAGGCAGTGCTGCTAAGTCGCGATGGCACTGAATATGCAGTAGAAGATTCCGCTGCACCGATCTGCGATCGTGATGGCGCGATCATCGGTGTGGTATTGGTTTTCCACGACGTCAGTGATTCGCGCGAATTGGCGACACAGTTATCGCATCAAGCGGCACACGACCCTCTGACTGGCCTATACAACCGCCGTGAGTTCGAACGCCGACTTGGTCTAGCGCTGGAAGCACTGACGCTACAATCCAAGCAACATTCACTGCTGTATTTAGATTTGGACCAGTTCAAGATCGTTAATGACACTTGTGGCCACAGCGCAGGTGACGAGTTGCTAAAGCAAATCACCGCGCTGTTACAACCATTATTACGCGACAGCGATACGCTAGCGCGACTAGGCGGCGATGAATTCGGTGCTTTACTAGAAAACTGTTCGCCAGAATCAGCCGCGAAAATCGCCGAAAAATTACGCCAGACTATCTGCGATTTTCATTTTGTTTGCCAAGAAAAAATCTTTCCAATCGGCGTGAGTATCGGTCTCGTTAATTTTAATAACGACACATTATCCTTGCCCGATCTTCTGAGCGCTGCGGACTCTGCCTGTTACATCGCTAAAGACGCTGGGCGCAACCGTGTCCATATCTATCGACTTGAAGATCACGAAATTGCAACGCAACGTGGTGATAGCAAATGGCACGAGCGCGTGCAACAAGCGCTCGATCACGATCTCTTTCATCTTAAATCGCAACGCATCATTGCGATCAACTTCGACGAAAACAGTGTCGTACTGGATGAGTTACGGCTCTATTTACCCGATAACGATGAGAATCTATTGCCGGCTACCGCCTTTACTTCGGTAGCAGAGCGCTATCAATTGATGGCTGCGATTGATCGCTGGACAATTCGCACTGCTTTTGCGCAACAACGTTTAGCCATGGATAGAACGCAAGGATCGAATAAGCAAGTGCTGATGATCCGACTATCCGCTCATTCACTAGAAGATGAGCTTTTGCTGGAATTTATTCTGAGTCAATTTAAAAAATTTAAACTGCCACACCGATCGATCTGCTTTGCGTTTGCGGAAACTACTGCCATCACCAACCTCGCACGCGCGTTACAGTTTATGGATAGCTTAAAACCTTTAGGCTGTTATTTTGCGTTGGACAATTTCGGCAGTGGCATTTCTTCTTTCGCTTATCTGCAACATCTGAAAGTTGATTTCTTGAAAATAGATGGCAGTTATACGCTAACGCTGGACCAAAGTCCGGTGAATCGCGCCAAAGTAGAAGCCATCCACAATATCAGCCAAGCGATGGAGATCGAAGCGATCGCACAACATGTTAACGATCAAAGCACGATCGAGAGCTTGAGAGCGATCGGTATCAATTATGCGCAGGGCGACGCTTTAGCACCAGAACGTCCTTTCTTCCCTAGCATTAGCAACGGCAATGCTTAATTATAAGATCGCCGCCATCTAACTCGAGCACAGCACTCAGGGGCCGTTCTTACTGCCGCGTCCTTTAATGCCGCAGAAAAAATCCCCGTCATGATCAGATATCATGACGGGGATTTTTACAGTGCAGATTAAGTTTTAGCGCTTCGACATAATCACACCTAACACTAAACCAATGCCAGCAGAAATCGTGACAGCACGCCACGGATTTTTGTGTACGTAGTCATCGGTCGTCACTGCAGCCTCTTTGGTTCTAGCTGCCGCAACCGCCGGCACATCTTTCGCCGCTGCCAGTGCAGAATCAATAAATGCGATGCATTTTTTACTCAGGTCTTCACTTTTATCAATTGCATCCTGTTTGACGTCTTTCGCCATCTTGCCCGTATCTTTTGCCAAAGTTTTCAGGTCTTCGGCGACCGTATCTGCGTTTGCCATATTTATTCCTTTGTGAGTTTAAAATTAGCGTGTCATATATGACGCTGTATAAAGATCAGTGTGCGGCTGCACGTGCGCTATCGCGCAAACTCTTCACCATATCGTGATTTTGCTTCACACCGTGAAATTGGCGCTCTACTACAACGCGAACGTCCGCTGGTAAATCAGCTTCCAACGCTTTTCGATACTGTTTTAACGCGACATCTTCACCGCGTTCACATTCGTTGAGAATACTAACGTCATCTTTTCCCGTGATCGCGGATTTGATATCTACCCATCGGCGATGCAAAGTGCCGCTCATGCTGGTACTATTTTCTGGGCTCCCCCCGTGGGCGACAACTAATTCTTGCAACTCTCGCGCCGCGCTTGCACATTCGCTAGCGCGAGCTTGAAAAGGTTGTTTGAGTTGCGGTGAAGACATATCTTCCGCGCAGGTTTTAAAACCTTCTTCACCGTCTTTGCAGGTTTCGATCAAATCGTTCAGTGTCGTAATAAGGTTGTCACTCATGATGATTCCTTTCTATCTCACATGAAAATTATTGTAGATGTCCATGTATTCTGAAAACGCTAAATATCGTCAATAAATTCAAAATAACCTCTGCTTTTTTTCATTAGCAGATTCTTTAAATTTATTGATATCAGCTCTTGGAACCAAGATGCACGATTTAAATTTTCCCGTCTGTTAAGGACCGTACATTGACGCGTAAAGCATATTGCCAAAATTCAACGTATTGTTATCGTTGATGACTGAAAATAAGCTTATGCGCTTGCATACAGATGATTAAGAGATCAAATAATCAGTTGAGAAACATATCCGTCGCGTGTAACTGGCAACAGTGTCCCAAATTAAAAAGGCCTCACATTCGCAAGGCCTTTTAAAAACAAGGTACTAACTCACAATTGAGGATTGAGCTTTTCCACTTTCGAATGCAATTTATTTAGTGCAGAAATATATGCTTTGGCTGAGGCCACCACAATATCTAAATCTGCACCCACTCCATTGACTATCCGCCCCGCCTTCGACAATCGCATCGTAACCTCGCCCTGCGACTCGGTTCCAGTAGTGATCGCGTTGACGGAAAACAGCAGCAATTCGACACCACTTTGCACTTTGGATTCCAGTGCATTAACTATCGCGTCGACCGGGCCGTTCCCCTGCCCTTTGCAGCGCTCTTGCTTACCGTCGATTGTGAACACTACTTCGGCCGAAGGCTTGGTGTCAGAGGATGACTGCTGGGTCAGCGACACAAAACTATAGTACTCATTGGTATGGGCACTTTGTTCATTTGAAACCAAGGCCATGATGTCTTCGTCAAAGATCTCCGACTTGCGATCTGCCAACTCCTTGAATCGCATAAACGCGGCATCCATCTCCCCGGCCGAATCTAAGGTAATGCCTAGCTCCTCCAAACGCTGTTTAAAGGCGTTGCGCCCTGACAGCTTGCCCAGCACGATCTTGTTGGCTGTCCAACCCACATCTTCGGCACGCATGATTTCGTAGGTGTCACGCGCTTTTAGGACGCCGTCTTGATGAATCCCGGAAGCATGCGCAAACGCATTGGCGCCGACTACGGATTTATTCGGCTGTACCGCAAAGCCGGTAATCTGCGACACCATTTTGGAAGTCGGTACGATTTGCGAAATATCGACGCCGATATCCAAATCAAAATAGTCTTTGCGAGTCCGGACCGCCATCACAATTTCTTCCAATGCTGTATTGCCTGCGCGCTCGCCAAGTCCATTGATCGTGCATTCAATTTGACGTGCGCCGCCAAGCATTACGCCAGCCAAAGAATTGGCAACCGCCATGCCGAGATCGTTATGACAATGCACTGACCACACTGCTTTATCAGAATTGGGAATGCGCTCGCGCAGGTTTTTTAACATGGTGCCGTACAACTCAGGCACGCCATAGCCCACAGTATCGGCAAAATTGATCGTGGTTGCACCTTCATCAATCACCGCCTCCAATACGCGACAAAGAAAATCCATGTCTGATCGGCTGCCATCTTCAGGGCTAAATTCAACATCATCGGTAAATTGGCGCGCATAACGAACCGCCATCTTTGCTTGCTCGAACACCTGATCCGGTGACATGCGCAACTTCTTTTCCATGTGTAACGGCGAGGTGGCGAGAAAGGTATGAATACGTTTTCTTTCTGCTGGTTTCAACGCCTCTGCGGCGCGCGCGATATCTTTGTCATTGGCACGTGAGAGCGAGCAGACGGTCGCCTCTTTGATTATGCCCGCAATGGCTTGAATAGATTCAAAGTCGCCTTGCGACGCCGCTGCAAAACCAGCCTCAATCACATCGACCTTTAAGCGCTCTAGCTGCCGCGCAATACGGATTTTTTCATCCTTGGTCATCGACGCACCTGGCGATTGCTCGCCATCGCGCAAGGTCGTATCAAAAATAATCAGTCTATTGGATGAGTTGGCTGACATCATGCGCTCCTAGATAGACATGCAATTGGACAGATGATAAAAATTAACTGACGAAATCAAGCACAAAGTGAACCGCAATCGGACTATCAAGCATTAATCATCGCCGTGATCAACCTCGGTTTGTATAATGCTGACCGGTCGCCCTTTCGATAAGCGCCAGAAATAAACTGCATAACCTGACAACCCATAAAACACAAACAAACCAAATATGACTTTTGGCGGGTCACCGGCAATCACAACAAAAGCCAACACGATCAGAAAAATGGCAATGAACGGTACCGATTTGCGATAGTTGATATCCTTAAAACTGTAAAACGGCACGTTGCTCACCATCGTTAAACCTGCAAACAAGGTGATCACCCAAGCCGCCCACTCCAGCTCGGCACCGACATACCCAAGATCATTCATCAACCAGATAAATCCTGCTACCAAAGCGGCGGCGGCTGGGCTTGGCAAACCTTGAAAATAACGTTTATCGACTACCTCAATATTGGTATTGAAACGCGCCAAACGCAAAGCCCCACCGGCGCAATAGACAAATGCCGCGAGCCAACCGAGCTTACCTAGGCCTTGTAACGCCCACACATACATTACCAATGCGGGCGCGGCACCAAACGACACCATATCGGCAAGACTATCGTATTGCGCGCCAAACTCACTTTGCGTATGCGTCAATCGGGCGACCCGACCATCCACCGTATCCAGCAGCATTGCGGCAAAAATAGCGACGGCCGCGTATTCAAATCGATGATCCATCGCCATAACGATTGCATAAAAGCCGCAAAATAAGCCGGCGGTAGTGAATGCGTTCGGTAACAGATAAATGCCGCGCCTACGTAGCGGCTTGTTCGACGAGGCGATTTCGTCGCCATAGTCATCTTGCGTACCCTGTCTCATCCGCGCCGAATTACCGAGGCGGCGTTTTTTAGAGAGGTTCGAAGTGCTACTTTTCGCTTTGCGACGATTGAGACTTGGCATGCACATCCCGTTTTTTATTAGTATCGATTTAATGAAGAATCTAGAGTTGTAGTGTAGCAGACCCCCTCTAACAAACACATAGACGTCCTGTAGATACAAATGAAAATTGCACCTCGATGCTGATCATCGAGGTGCAACTTACGTAGTGGCGAGAATTTGCTGCTAGAGGACGCTCATTTACGTGAAAACACCGCGCAAAATAGCAATGGTGCGGAATTTCAAATCGTTACGGAGCAACGAATCTCTTTCCATTACCACGCGCGATCTTCCGATCTCTGTAAGCAAGGTTAATAATTGCTCAAAAACTAGCGGAATTTTACTTTGCCGACGACGCGCATGGTCAACGTGGTTTCACCCGGCTCAAAACTAGGCTCCTCGATGGCATCCGATTCAGCTGCTGCGGAACGCATCATTTTAGGCGCGCTCATGTTTTGTGGGACGTAGTTACCTGATCCCTCAAAATCAATCGTATCCAAGATCGCGTCATTAGGATTACGTCCCATCGCTTTAGCGATAGAGACGATACGCTCATTTAGATTTTGGTAAGTCGCGGTGATCTGCTGCGCATCCATTTTCTTTGCAGTTGCTTCGGTCAATCCAAAATGAATGCCATTCAGGGCCAACACACTCTGCGCAGCAGCGGTCATCTTGGGCAGATTCTTCAGATTACTGGTTTGAACTTCGAGATATTGACCCACGCGCCAGCCGATAGCTTTCGGTGGCTTGCTATTCGTGGTGCGGGGTTGCACCTCTGGGTAAACCGCATAGGTGTAATAACCTCTGGTCTTCAGTAAGGCATCAGGATCTGCCTTTTTGACGATCTCACTACCCTGCTTCATCTTTTGATTAACGCGAGAAGCTGCCACCGCCTTATCTTTGTCCTGCTCCTCAACCATAAAAGTCAGCGTCGCCTCATCATTGACATGTTTGGCGGTGCCTGATGCCGGAACAATAACCAAGGTACCACTTGACTGTAGTGACGCTTGCGCAAATGACGCAGAGGCGGTGAGCAAGCCAAGTGAAAGCAACAGCATTTTAAATTTTGTCATTTCTATCTCCGAAAAAATCTGGGTATTTCTGAAAACGATAAGTATGCAATCTGCATTTCGACCTACAAAGTCTGTAATTGGTTCTAGCTCATCAAGAAATCAGCTTACTACAAAAAAAAGCCAACGCAGGTACGTGGTTTTTCGAGCGAGCTGTTGATGCGCGTACAAACGCATTCCGATGATATTCATCGTTGAGTCGAAGATTAGTTCTTCGTTTGATCAACTATTTTTTCCGCAATCCGAGGGATGTGAGGGCATAAAAAAAGCCGCACTTGCGTGCGGCTTTTAGCTCGAGCGCAGGATGTGCTTACAAGCACATCCTGATGATGCCCTACCTTAAACAGAGATTAGTTCTTTGATTGGTCCACTAACTTGTTCTTGGCGATCCATGGCATCATCGCACGCAATTTTTCACCAACTTGCTCGATTTGATGTTCAGAATTCAAACGACGACGAGAGATCAGCGTAGGTGCACCAGCCTTGTTTTCAAGGATGAAGCTCTTCGCGTATTCACCTGTTTGAATGTCTTTCAAGCATTGGCGCATGGCGTTTTTGGTGTCTTCGGTCACGATGCGTGGGCCGGTGACGTATTCACCGTATTCTGCATTGTTCGAGATCGAGTAGTTCATGTTGGCGATGCCGCCTTCATAGATCAGATCGACGATCAATTTCAGTTCGTGCAAGCATTCGAAGTAAGCCATTTCTGGAGCGTAACCAGCTTCGGTCAAAGTTTCAAAACCAGCTTTGATCAATTCAACTGCGCCACCGCACAGAACTGCTTGTTCACCGAACAAATCTGTTTCTGTTTCTTCACGGAAGTTGGTTTCGATGATGCCGGCACGGCCACCGCCGTTAGCCATTGCGTACGACAGAGCGATGTCGCGTGCAACGCCGGACTTGTCTTGGTATACAGCGATCAGATGAGGAACACCGCCGCCCTGAGCGTAGGTGCCGCGCACTGTATGGCCTGGTGCTTTAGGCGCAACCATGATGACGTCCAGATCGGCGCGTGGCACGACTTGACCGTAATGCACGTTGAAGCCGTGCGCAAATGCCAATACAGCGCCTTGCTTGGCGTGTGGAGCGATATTTTCGTTGTAGACCTGCGCGATGTTTTCATCTGGCAGCAAGATCATGATGACGTCCGCTGCTTTAACTGCGTCGTTGACTTCAGCAACGTTCAAACCGGCTTTCGCTACTTTGTCCCATGAAGCGCCGCCTTTGCGCAGACCGACCGTTACTTTGCAGCCGGAGTCGTTCAAGTTTTGCGCATGTGCGTGGCCTTGCGAACCGTAACCGATGATGGCAACGTTTTTACCCTTGATCAGCGACAGATCACAATCTTTATCGTAAAAAACTTTCATGATGTTCCTAAATAATGTTGTTGGTGTAAATATAAAAATACGTAATTTTTTAAAACTAATGCGTTAAAACTGATGAATTCAAGCTGATGAACTAAAGCTGGCGAATTAAAAACCGAACCTACAGTTTAAGAATGCGCTCACCACGACCAATACCAGAGCAACCAGTACGCACCGTTTCTAAAATCGCGGTACGGTCTATCGACTCTATAAATGCATCAAGCTTGGTTTTATTACCAGTCAATTCAATCGTGTAGGTTTTATCGGTGACATCAATGATGCGACCACGGAAAATATCAGCAGTGCGCTTCATCTCTTCACGCTCCTTGCCCACTGCGCGGATCTTGATCAGCATCAGCTCGCGTTCAATGAAGGCACCTTCGGTCAGGTCAACCACCTTGACCACTTCGATCAGACGATTCAGATGTTTGGTGATCTGCTCGATCACATCATCCGAACCACTGGTGACAATCGTCATACGCGACAAGGTTCCATCTTCGGTTGGTGCAACCGTCAATGTTTCAATGTTGTAAGCACGTGCCGAAAACAAGCCAACCACGCGTGATAAGGCACCTGCTTCATTTTCAATTAATACAGAAATAATGTGACGCATTACAGATCCTCCGAACCAAGCAACATTTCAGTCAAGCCCTGACCAGACTTCACCATAGGCCAGACGTTCTCGGTTTGATCGGTAATGATATTCAAGAACACCAATCTGTCTTTCATCGCAAAAGCTTCTTTCAATGCGCCATCCAGATCGCCCGGCTTATCGACTGTAATGCCAACATGGCCGTAGGACTCGACCAGCTTGTCGAAATCTGGCAGCGAGTCCATATAAGACTCCGAATAACGAGAGCCGTATTCCAGTTGCTGCCACTGACGCACCATGCCGAGAAAGCGATTGTTCAACAGAATAATTTTTGGTGTCAGATGATATTGCTTGCAGGTAGCGAGTTCTTGAATACACATCTGAATCGATGCTTCACCCGTGATACAGGCAACCGTTGCATCGGGGTTGGCCATTTGTACGCCCATCGCATATGGCAAACCAACACCCATCGTGCCCAAACCACCAGAATTGATCCAGCGGCGCGGCTTATCGAATGGATAGTATTGCGCTGCCCACATTTGATGTTGACCAACGTCGGAAGTAATGAATGCATCGCCTTTGGTAATTTCCCATACCTTTTGGATGACTGATTGCGGCTTGATCACTTCGGTCGATGGCGTATATTTCAGACATTCACGCTTGCGCCACTCATTGATCTGTTTCCACCATGCAGAAAGAGCCACCGAATCCGGTTTGGCTTCGGCTGCATCCAGCTGCGCCAGCAATTCTTGCAGAACTTCTTTGACGTTGCCGACAATTGGGATATCGACTTTAACGCGCTTGGAAATCGACGATGGATCAATATCGATATGGATAATTTTGCGCGGTGTCGATGAAAAATGTTTTGGGTTACCAATCACGCGATCATCGAAACGTGCACCGATGGCGATCATCACGTCCGAGTGTTGCATCGCCATGTTTGCTTCATAAGTACCGTGCATGCCCGGCATACCGACGAATTTGTCGCTGGAAGCTTTGTAGGCACCCAAACCCATCAGCGTGTTGGTACACGGGTAGCCAAGCTTGTCGACCAGTTGATTCAACTCATCCGAAGCATTCGACAAAATCACACCGCCACCGGTATAGATCATCGGACGCTCGGCTTGCAACAGCAGCTGTACCGCCTTGCGAATTTGGCCTGCGTGACCTTTTTCCACCGGCTTGTACGAGCGCATCTCGACTTCTTTCGGGTAGTCGAATACGCAGGTGTGCATCGTGATGTCTTTAGGGATGTCGATCAATACCGGACCAGGACGGCCAGTGGTCGCAATGAAAAATGCTTTTTTCATTGTCGCGGCCAGATCCTTGACATCCTTGACGAGAAAATTATGTTTGACACATGGACGGGTGATACCCACCGTATCGCATTCCTGAAATGCATCCAGACCGATCGCGTGCGATGGCACCTGACCGGAAATGATGATCATTGGAATCGAATCCATGTAAGCAGTTGCCAAACCAGTGACGGCATTGGTCACGCCCGGACCGGAGGTTACGAGGCAAACGCCAACTTTGTTGGAACTGCGGGAATACGCATCAGCAGCATGCACGGCGGCCTGTTCGTGGCGCACCAGAATATGCTGGAATTTACTGTGGCTGAAAATCGCGTCGTAAATGTAGAGTACTGCACCGCCTGGGTAGCCGAACACATGTTCAACACCTTCCTCGGCCAGACAACGTACGACGATTTCTGCGCCGGTGATTTCTTCACCGATGGCGCTATTACTATTTGTCTTGCTATTACTTGTCATTACGGTTTCTGCGGTCATGCTAAAAGTCCTTTCAAGGTCCATTGGAAATTGATCGGATGCTCTCTCCTGATGAAACCACATCATGCGACAGTGCTGAGGCGTTCCTTTTTTGTGCGGTCACGTTGATTCGTCACACATCTGTAAATGTGCTTCAAATCAGCGCTTAGCGCGACTCGTTCGGCCGGAGATTCTGTAGCAGGAATGTAAATTTCTCACGCTTGTGGCGCGGGTTAGAACAAACAGCTTTCAAATTGAAGCGCGTCTTTGCAAAATCACATTATGCGCAACCGCACAAAGACATATGTGCCTCTTTGCTTTGACAAAGGGGGAACAGTACAGTAAAGCACCACGCAATTTTGGTCAAGTCAAATCCGCTGAAACGCGCACGAAATCAAGGACTTTCGCTAAAAAATAGCCACAAACGAGGCTTTTTTGCTAGCATGCGAAACAATTCAAAAAACATACTCTGCTTTAACACAAAGTTTTAACGCAAAGTTTTTAATGCACTATCCTAGGCAGCGACGTTAATCCGCTGCAACTAATGGCAACCGATAAAGAACTCGCTGATTTTTTGGAAAGCGTCGAACGCCGCGCCTTTAAACAGGCGCTATATGCAGTTCGCAAAGACGAGTCCGCACTCGACATCGTCCAAGACGCGATGATCAAACTGTCTGAAAAGTATGGCGACAAGCCACCTGCAGAGCTGCCGATGCTTTTTCAGCGCATTTTGCAGAATACCGTGCGCGATTACTTTCGGCGGGAGAAGGTACGTAGCTCATGGATCAGCCTGTTCTCCAGCTTTGGTAACAAGCAGGACGAACAAGACAACTTTGACGCGATGGATATGGTGGAGGCCGAGGCTGGCAGCTTTGGCGCTGAATCCGGACTGCAAAAATTAGAGCGACAGCAAATGCTGGATTTGCTGGAACATGAAATACAGAATTTGCCCGGCCGTCAACGAGAAGCCTTCCTCATGCGTTATTGGCAGGATCTAAACGTAACAGAAACAGCGCTGGCGATGGGATGCTCGGAAGGAAGCGTGAAAACGCACTGTTCCAGAGCGACGAACAGTCTAGCCAAGGCTCTAAAGGCCAAAGGAGTGCAATTATGACAAATAATGAACTGACGCAAGCGTACAAAATACGTCACGCATTGGATGAGAAAACGGCCGACATTCCGAACCATATCTCACAACGTCTCGCTACCGGTCGCGAAATTGCATTGTCCCGTAAAAAAACAGAAAGCCAGACAGTTCGCATCACACAATTGGCCACTACCAGCAATTCCAGCACCAACACGTCGAGCGACCATTTTATTTGGCTAAAACGCATGAGCTGCGTTGTGCCTTTTGTGATTGTGGCATTCGGTCTGATTGGCATCTACCAATACGAGCGTCATCAGCAAATTGCCGAGGCCGCCTACATAGACGCAGAAGTGCTCAGCGATGAATTACCGGTGTCCGCCTATTTGGACAATGGCTTCAACGTCTATTTAAACAAAAAAAGCGACGCCCAATAAGCATGACTTTCGGTCTCCCTTACTTCCGACGTTCCACCATTGGCGCGACCGCTTTGTTCGGTCTTTACATGAGCTTTTCGGCGTACGCCACAGATATTGTCGCCACTGCTACGGCACCTGCACCGAGCAAAGCCCTCATTAGCAAGGCAACATCGGTAAAGGAAAAGCTAGATTGGCACGACTTAACGCCAGCTCAACAGAAAATCCTCGCTCCACTCGCGTCAGAGTGGAATGGACTCAGCGCATTCCGTAAGAAAAAGTGGCTGGAATTAGCCGTACACTACAATGCTATGGAACCAGGCGCACAAGCGCGTATGCAAACGCGCATAGAAGATTGGGCAAAATTATCGCCCGAGCAAAGACGCAAGGCGCGCCAAAGCTATATCAACGCAAAAAAACTGACGCCAGAACAAAAAGCGACGCGTTGGGAGGATTATCAGCAGTTGCCGGAAGAAAAAAAAGAAAAGTTGGCAGCGGCCGCTCCCATCAAGAAGAGTATTGTGAATCCACCTTTAATTCATCATAAAAAAGCCAGTGCGACTAAAAAACCAACTGTGCCTACCTCATCCGCACCAATCGCAATTGAACACCCGCCAGTCGCCCCCACGCAACCCGATCACAAAAACGAACCGTCCACCGAAACTGATAGTGATTCTGCATTTTGAGCACCGCCGCCCCTCTATCCACTAGCGAGACACCCAGCATCAAACGTCGGTTGACGGTGATGCTTTATGAAGGCTTGCTGTTGTTCGGCGTGCTTATGATTGCAGGGCTTTTTTTTGCCGTGATTTTTCAACAGCGCAGCTCTCTATACTTGCGGCACGCGTTTCAGTATTGGTTATTCTTCATTATTGGCTTGTACTTCCTGTGGTTCTGGACGCATAGCGGTCAGACTTTACCAATGAAAACATGGCGCATGCGGGTAGTAACCGTACAAGGCTCGGTGCTTTCCTTCAAACATGCAGTTGCCCGCTATTTACTCGCATGGCTGTGGATAATGCCTGGCTTAAGCATCGCGTGGGTGCTAGGCGCAACTGGCTGGACCGCCGTTAGTTTAGTGATGGCTAACGTGGTGGCGTGGATATTAACTGCACGCACGCATCCCAGCCGACAGTTTTTACATGATCGCATTGCCGGCACCAAAGTCATCAATGTAGAAAAATCTGCCAGCAAATAGCAAGAACAAGCGTCGCAACGACGATCGCGTCGTAAGCCTCCCCAATCTTCCTCAAGCAGTCTCTATAATCGCGCCCCCCTTTTCTTCTCACCTTCCAATCACTCATAATGCTAGCCACGCGCTCTTTAGATCGATCCGGTATCATCGCTCTGTTTACTCTGCCGATTGGATAACTTTATGAAGTCTCTGTGCGTATATTGCGGTTCATCATTTGGTATCAATCGCGGCTATGCAGATGCCGCACGCGTTTTAGCAAAGCAGATGGTGACGAACAATATGGCGTTGGTTTACGGCGGCGGTAAAGTTGGATTGATGGGCGTCATTGCTGATGAAATTTTACGTTTGGGCGGCACCGCCACCGGCATCATTCCGCAAGCGCTGATGGAAAAAGAAGTCGGACACCAACAATTGACGCACTTGCACGTTGTCAAAAATATGCACGAGCGCAAGGCGATGATGGAAAAATTAGCAGATGGATTTATCGCGATGCCGGGTGGTATCGGCACATTGGAAGAGCTGTTTGAAATACTAACGTGGGCGCAGCTGGGCTTTCACAGCAAGCCTATCGGTGTCTTAAACGTCGACGGCTTTTACGATGGACTCATCGCTTTTTTACAGAATTTGGTCAAACAAGGATTTGTAAAGTCGGAGCAAGCAGCGTTATTAATGCATGAATCCGATTCTGCGACACTACTAGATCGTTTGCAAAGTTTTGCGCCAACACCCAGCACTAAAATTCTCGACGCGCTAGCAGCACGTAGTTTACTGCCGTAGCACGCACGCGCTGGGTTGCAAGCTAAATTACGAAACAGTCGCGGATTAAGTCGCGCTGAGCGCTTGTCTAAAATCCGCAACGATATCTTCAGGCTCTTCAATTCCGACCGATACCCGAATCAGCGACTCCGCAATTCCCATACTGGCGCGACGCTCAGGGCCCATTTCATAGAAAATCGTATGCGCCACCGGAATGACCAACGTGCGCGTATCGCCCAAATTACTGGCCGGAATCGCTAATCGCAAACGGTTAAGATAATCAAAACAGTCGATCTCATCTTTCAACTCAAAACTGAATAAACTGCCATAGGCACGGAAGAGTTCTGTCGATAGTGCATGCTGTGGATGTGAGGGCAGCCCTGGGTAATGAACTGCAGCGACGCGCTCATCCGCTTCCAGCATGGTTGCTAGTGCCAATGCATTAGAACATTCTCTTTCCATCCGCAATGCCATCGTCTCAGCGCCGATCGCCAGATGATGCGCCGCCTCTGGACCAAGAGAGGCGCCAAAATCACGTAAGGACTTTGCTCGTATCTGCGCCATCCCCCATTGCTGGGTTGGATAACGCTTATAGGTGTCGAAAATATTGGAGAAATTTGACCAGTCGTATAAGCCGGTATCGGTCAGGCTTCCGCCGAGCGCATTACCGTGTCCACCTATCGATTTCGTCAGTGCATTGATAACCAAGCCCGCACCTACCGAATTGGGACGAAATAGATACGGCGAAGTCATCGTGTTGTCGACCACATAGAGTATGCCGCGCTCTTCGCATAACTTTCCTATGCGTGCCAAATCAGCGACTTGCGTACGTGGATTAGCGATCGTTTCGACAAACACTAAGCGCGTTGCAGGCGTCAATGCTGCCTCGATGTGCGCCACATCGGTGGCATCGACCATCGAAATATCTACGCCTTGGCCACCAACGGTATTCCACAAACTATTGGTATTGCCGAACAAAAATGCCGACGACACCACGTGGTCACCCGCACGTAACAAGGCCTGCGCCAGAGCGCCAATCGCCGCCATGCCGGTAGAGAAGCAGATAGTCGATACACCCTGCTCCATCTTGTTGATTTTGTCTTCCAGAGCCGATACCGTCGGGTTACCTTGACGCCCATAACGATAGCCTGGCTTTTTACCCTGAAATACCGATGCGAGTTCACGCGCGTCTGTGTAACCAAAAGTCACCGAAGTATGAATCGGCTTATGCAAGGAGCCATGTTCAATCCCTTTCTGCCTGTCGCTATGCAGAATGGTGGTGGTAAAGCCGTATGGTTTGGTATCGCTCATAGTTGATGGTAATCAATCCAGTGCAAATCGCAAAAAATTTAGTCAGGAAAATACGCCGATATTTAATCGAGCTCTTGTGCCAGATTAAGGTTTAATTGCGAACGTATTGCTTCTTCCAGATCCGGCTTTGGATTGTTACGCGCAAATTCGATCCGATCCAGATAATCACGTGAAATATCGCCTGTCACATAAATACCGTCAAAACAAGATGCTTCCAGACTTTTCAGCGCTGGATTGACATCTTCAATCGAGCGCTTCAAGGCTTCAATATCCTGATAAATCAATGCATCAGCAGTAATCTCACGGCATACCTCTTCGTCGGTGCGTCCGTACGCGATCAATTCAGCACGCGTTGGCATATCGATGCCATATACATTGGGATACTTCACTGGTGGCGCGGCGGATGCAAACATCACTTTCTTGGCGCCCGCTTCGCGTGCCATTTGCACAATCTCACGGCTGGTTGTGCCACGAACAATGGAGTCGTCAATCAACAATACATTTTTTCCCTTGAACTCGGAGCCAATCGCGTTTAACTTTTGGCGTACCGATTTCTTGCGCGTACCTTGTCCTGGCATGATAAAAGTACGGCCGATGTAACGGTTCTTGATAAAGCCTTCGCGATATTCGATATTCAGCTTGTGCGCCAGCTCCATGGCTGCTGGTCGTGAAGAATCGGGAATTGGCATGACGACGTCAATATCGCCGAGCGGAATTTCTCGCTTAATTTTCTCCGCAAGATACTCACCCATTTTTAAACGCGTGGCATACACCGAAGCGCCATCAATAATCGAATCAGGACGCGCAAAATAAACAAACTCAAAGGCACAAGGATTCAAACTCGGATTCTCTGCGCACTGCTGATTGTAAAGCTTGCCATCCATATCAATAAAAATTGCCTCGCCCGGTAAAACATCACGCAAAAAGCGGAAGCCCAAACCTTCGAGCGCCACTGATTCACTGGCGATTAAATATTCTGGGCCTTTATCTGTTTCGTTAAAGCCTATGCACAGTGGGCGAATGCCATACGGGTCGCGGAACGCCAGCAATCCATAACCAGCGATTTGCGCCGTCACTGCGTATGAACCTCGCACGCGCTTGTGCAGCACGGATACCGCTTTAAACAGTGCTGCTGGATCAAGTGAGTAACCAGTGGTGGCTTGTTGAATCTCGTGCGCCAACACATTCAGTAAAACTTCTGAATCGGAGGTGGTATTAATATGACGTCTATCATTCTTGAACATCTCAATTTTGAGTTGCTCCCAATTCGTCAAATTACCGTTATGCGCTAGTGTGATGCCGAAAGGCGCATTCACATAAAACGGTTGCGCCTCATGCTCGCTAGACGAACCAGCAGTTGGATAACGAACTTGCCCAACACCCGAGTTACCGAGTAGCGCGCGCATGTTTCGAGTACGGAACACATCCCGCACCAAGCCGTTTGCCTTGTGCATACTGAATGTATTGCCGTTATCGGTTGCGATACCGGCGGCATCTTGACCACGGTGCTGCAAAAGCAACAACGCATCGTAAATTATCTGACTAACAGGTCCATGAGAAACGACGCCGACTATGCCACACATGGTGGACTCCTCAACTAAAAAACAGATTAAAACCAAACATCAAATTCGATGCACAAAAACTATCTCTAGCGCGCATTTAAAACTGCACTCTGCGCGCAAACTCACCTGGTAAAAACGGTTTGATCGTCAAAGCGAATGTTTCTGCCACTGGGCTCAACAGCGCTTGCTTCCAAAACGGCTGCTGCGGAATCGCCGTCATCCCACACAACAACACCGCGGCCAACACGATCAGCGCACCACGCGCCAGACCAAACAAGCCACCCAAGCCACGATCAACCAATGTCAAGCCGCTTGCTTTGACAATTGCTTCCAATGCCATCGCCAACAAGCCCATCAATATCCGCACACCAATAAACAGCGCAATAAAGGCCACAATCAAGCGCGTGGTTGCCCCCGGCATTACATCTGGCAACAGCGGCGCTAAGGCCTCGCCATAGGCATTGGCAACGATAAAAGCGACGACCCAACCAGCCAACGACAGAATTTCTTTTACTAATCCACGCAACGTACTGATCACGATTGAACAAATCAGCACAAACAAAACAAGATAATCAAAAATCGTCACGATCAGCAGCTTTGGCGATGCGTTCGCATTCAGACAGGCAACAGCTTTCCGTTCAAGCCGATTTTGATGAGTTTGGCCCGCACGCTCTCTGCTTCAGCGTCACTTGCAAATGGACCTATGCGTACACGCGTCCAGACCCCAGAAGCGGTGTTGACCTTTTCGGTATAGGATTTCAGCCCAGCGTCTTTCAATTTCTTCTGTAATTCGTCTACTTTTTCCTGCGTGCTGAGTGCAGCAACTTGCACCACAACTTTGCCGGAAGCTGGTGGCGTAGCGACTGACGGCACTTTACCTGTCAAAATCGCACGTGCTCGGGCTGTCTCCTCAGCTTTTTTCTCCGCCTCTGCTGTCGCCTTGGCCTTAGCTGCCTCCTCTGCCGCGTCGGCAGTAGATGGTGCTTCTGCAGGCGTTTTCAGATTGGCTGATGGTGTTACTTGGCTAGGTTTCGTAACTGACTGAGGCGCTTGTTCTGGCTTATCGGTAGAGGCAACTGTAGCCGTGTCGTCAACGATTTTCTCGTTCGCCTTCAAGGCGGCATTTGTTGATGAAGGAGTGGATTCGGAAGAAATCTTGGCTGAATCCTGCGTCCGCGACGATGCGTTATCTTTGGAAGGGATTTGAATCGCGATATCGTCGGATAAAGGCTTAGGCTCAGGATCAAGAATCATCGGCAAACCGATAATCACGGCTAGCACCAAGGCGACCGCACCAATCAGGCGACGGCGCGCACGTTTCTTTTGTGGCAACAAGGGATCAACGGCATCTTCGCGTTTTTTCCCTTGGCGTCGTTTGCGTGACGCAGAAGTTTCTTCATCTGCCTGAGAGTAAAAATCGCTGTTGCCAGTCGATGACTGCTGCTGATTTTTACGAGAAAACGAGAACAAGCCCATACGATATATGTGTAAATTCGTTAGTGATGTTCGGTCTGTCGAAATTCCATTACACCGGCGACAGTGAGAAAGGATCCGAAAACCATAATTCTATCATTCTCGCCCGCTCGGCTCATGGCATTTGCAAAAGCCAGCGCTGGTGATTCAAAGCAAGCAATGCTTTGTTGATCGCTAGGTTGATTTTTTAAGGCACCGCCATAGGCCAGATTTAATTTTTGTGCCAACTCAGCGGCGGTCGCTGCACGCGGCAACGGTAAATCTGTCACACACCAATGATCTATCTTGTCTTTCAGGTGCGCGATCACGCCATCAATATCTTTGTCTTCCATCGCGCCGAACACCGCATAGGTATAAGGATGAAACCCCATGTTGTCGAGATTGTGCGCCAGCGTAGCGGCGGCATGCGGATTATGGGCGACATCCAGAATTACGGTCGGCCGGCCAGGCAACACTTGAAACCGGCCAGGCAAATCGACTGTCGCCATTCCTGTCCTGACATCTTGTGCACTAACAGGCAAACGCATGCGTATTGCTTGCAACGCCGCGAGCACACATGACGCATTCAACAATTGATTGGCGCCGCGCAAACTAGGATAGCCCAGCGCATTACGTCGCTGACCACGACCATTAAAATTCCATTGTTGTTGGTCACCAGCATAATTGAAATCCCGGCCAAATAACCACAGATCGGCGCCAATCTTTTCCGCATGCTGAATCAGCGATTGCGGCGGCACAGGATCGCCGCAGATCGCCGTTTGTCCGGAGCGGTAGATGCCAGCTTTTTCAAAGCCAATTTTTTCCCGCGTATCGCCAAGATAATCGGTGTGATCGATATCGACGCTGGTAACGATCGCGACATCGGCATCCAATACATTGACTGCATCTAGTCGACCACCCAAACCAACTTCAAAAATGACGACATCTAACGGTGTGTCAGCAAAGAGCTGAATCGCAGCAAGCGTCGTAAATTCAAAATAGGATAAGGAAACCTCAGCACGCGCTTGTTCAATTTTTTGAAAACTCGCGATCAATGCTTCATCAGAAACTGATTTCCCTGAGATTCGAATGCGCTCGTTGAAATGCAATAAATGAGGTGACGTGTACAAACCAACGCGATAACCTGCTTCTAGCAATATTGCTTCCAGCATCGCGCAGGTTGATCCTTTGCCGTTAGTACCACCGACGATAATAATGGGGCAGGAAAATCCAACTGACATCGCTTGCTTGACCACCCGCACGCGCTCCAAGCCGAGATCGATTGCTTTGGCGTGGGTGGTTTCAAGATAGGCCAGCCAATCGGCCAAAGTGACAAGGTGGTTTTGCATGATCATCGAACGAACAAACGAAACAGATTAAAAACAGAGTAAAACCGAGCAAACAACCTGCTATCGCAAAGACTGAACGCTCACACTATGCGCCAACTGCAAATAAAAAGCCCGAACCGCTAAGCTCGGGCTTTTAAATAATTTAAGCAGCTGTAGTAACTAGATTCAGGCTAAAACATCCACCGATTGATTTTGCAGTAGCGCCAGTATGTGCGCCAACTCGTCACGCATTTTGCGTCTATCCACAATCATATCCACCGCACCTTTTTGCACCAAGAATTCAGCACGCTGAAAGCCCTCTGGTAATTTTTCGCGTACGGTATTTTCAATCACACGCGGGCCTGCAAAACCAATCAATGCTTTGGGCTCTGCAATAACAACGTCGCCCAGAAATGCAAACGAAGCCGACACTCCACCCATAGTTGGATCGGTTAACACGGAGATGAAAGGTAATTTTTTCTCTGACAGCTTGGTCAACATCGAAGTCGTTTTAGCCATCTGCATCAAAGACAGCAGGCCTTCTTGCATGCGGGCGCCACCAGTTGATGTGAAGCAGATAAACGGTACTTTTTGTTCCAATGCGGTTTGCGCACCACGTACAAAACGCTCGCCGACGACGGAACCCATAGAACCGCCCATGAATTCGAACTCAAAACAGGCAACCACCACCGGCAAACTCATGATCGAGCCGCCCATCACCACCAATGCATCGGTTTCCCCAGTCGCTTCTAGCGCGGACTTCAGTCGATCTGGGTACTTCTTACTATCTTTAAATTTGAGCGTATCAATCGGCAAGACTTCTTGCCCGATGTTATAGCGACCGCCGGCGTCCAGCAGCGAATCCAGGCGATCACGCGCACGAATCCGCAAGTGATGATCGCATTTAGGGCAAACGTGAATATTTGCTTCCAAATCAGTACGATATAAAACGGATTCGCAAGATGGGCATTTGACCCACAAACCCTCTGGTACCGACTTGCGCTGCGCAGTTTCAGAACGTTGAATACGGGGAGGAAGCAGTTTTTCTAACCAGCTCATGGTGACCTCTTTCATTTCAGTTGCCGAATTGTACCGTTAGTACGGCAATTCGCCACAATTGTGCGCTAAATTGAGAATTATTGAGCGTGAGTTATTTTTAGAGTGTGTGCCACTAAACTAACTCATCAATGGATTTTTTAAGCTTTTTAGTTGCTTTTCGCAGAAGTTAGGCAAAAAAGGTCATTCATCTAAAGCTTGGCGAATACCTTTAATAAATGTGCGTACCGCATCGACCGCTTTGTCAGCAGGTGTATTTTCTAACTCCTGAATAATCCGGCTGCCGATCACCACCGCGTCCGACACCGCAGCAACTGCTTTGGCGGTTGCTGCGTCGCGTATACCAAAGCCAACCCCAATCGGTAATTTGACGTGCTGGCGAATTGCGGCAATCCGTTGCGCGACTTCTTGTGTATCGATATTGGCAGCGCCCGTCACACCTTTTAGCGAAACGTAATAACTAAAACCCGTACCGCAAGCTGCCACCTGCTTGATACGCTCTTCGGTTGAGGTCGGCGCCAGCAAAAAAATCGCATCCATATTATGGTTTTTCAGCAGCGTAGCAAATTCTTCGCACTCCTCAGGCGGATAATCAACCACGATAGTGCCGTCCACGCCTGCTTCTGATGCTGCCTTGATGAATGCAGCTTGCCCCATACGTTCGATCGGGTTGGCATAACCCATCAACACCACCGGCGTCGCATCGTTGGTCTTGCGAAATTCACGCACGTAGCCGAGTACGTCCTTGATACCTACATTAAACTTGAGGGCCCGTTCGCAAGCGCGTTGAATCACCGGCCCCTCAGCCATTGGGTCAGAAAATGGCACACCAAGTTCCAGAATGTCAGCACCACCCTCGACCAACGCATGCATCAATGGCACCGTTAAAGACGGTGATGGATCGCCGGCAGTAATAAACGGGATCAGACCTTTTTTATTGTTCGCTGCGAGCGCAGCCAATGTGGATTGAATTCTAGACATCAGGTTTATGGAGTATTTAATTCTTTAGGAGAAAAGATCAACTGAGCATATTGTCAGCCCGTTGTCAGCACATTGGGTAATTAAGTTGGCATCACTAGCAATCACTAGCAATCAGTAGCAATCATTCGCAATGCCAATCATTAAAACGATTAGTCGAAATTAAGACCCATACGCTGCGCCACCGTATGCATGTCTTTATCGCCACGTCCGGATAAATTAGCCAGCACGATCTTATCCTTCGGTAGCGTCGCCGCTAACTTGGCCGCATAACTCAAGGCGTGGCTGGATTCCAATGCCGGAATAATGCCCTCGATATGACAACAATCGTGAAACGCCTGCAAGGCTTCTTCATCCGTTACCGACACATACCGAGCGCGCGCAGAATCCTTCAACCACGCATGCTCAGGGCCGACACCAGGATAATCCAGGCCCGCTGACACCGAATGGGTCTCGATAATCTGACCGTTCTCATCCTGCAGCAAATAGGTCCGATTGCCATGCAATACGCCAGGATAGCCAGCCGTTAACGACGCTGAGTGTTTGCCGCTTTGCAAGCCCTCACCCGCTGCTTCGACGCCGATCAACTGCACATCTTTATACTCGATGTAAGGGTAGAAAATACCCATCGCGTTTGAACCACCGCCAATACAGGCCACCACATAATCTGGTTGACGGCTGGTCATCTGCGGCATTTGCTCTATGCACTCATTGCCGATCACTGATTGAAAATCGCGCACCATCATGGGATAAGGATGCGGACCGGCGACGGTGCCGATAATATAGAAAGTGTTTTCTACATTGGTCACCCAATCGCGCATTGCTTCGTTCAATGCATCTTTGAGTGTCTTGGAGCCCGACTCAACCGGCACTACGGTAGCGCCAAGCAACTTCATGCGATAAACGTTTTGCGCCTGCCGCTTGACGTCTTCACTGCCCATGTAGACCACGCACTCGAGGCCAAAGCGGGCGCAAATCGTTGCGGTCGCCACCCCGTGCTGACCCGCACCGGTCTCGGCAATGATGCGCGGCTTACCCATGCGCTTGGCGAGCAGTGCTTGGCCGATCACGTTATTAATCTTGTGGGCACCCGTGTGGTTCAGGTCTTCACGCTTGAAATAAATTTGCGCGCCACCCATTTTTTCTGACCAGCGTTGCGCGTGATAAATCGGGCTGGGGCGACCCACGAAGTGCTTTAGGTCGTAGTGAAACTCCGCCAAAAACGCAGGATCCTTGCTGTAATGTGCGTAAGCCTCTTTCAACTCGGTCAGCGCATGGCTTAGAGTCTCAGAAACAAAGCTGCCGCCGTAAGGGCCGAAATGCCCTTGTGCGTCCGGCAGGTTGTAAGGCGCTGTTTGGTGCAACGCAGTCTCATTTAAGGGCTGCCGCTCGGCGTGCTGGGCGTGTACGTCAAATTCTTTCATTGCTGTTCTCTCTGCTTATCTGGTTTGGCCGTGCCAGCGATATCGGCTATCGCGGAGGGAGCGCTGGGTGCAGCGCTAGATACACTACTAGCGGTTGCTATCGGCAACGCGCACGGCATTAATAAAGGCGCGAATTTTGTGCAAATCCTTGATGCCCTTGTCAATTTCCACGCCGCTACTGACGTCAACTGCATGAGGACGAATCTGCTGTATTGCGTCAGTCACGTTTTGTGCGTTCAAGCCACCACTTAAAACGACCCGAGACGCGATACTTTCGGGAATGAGAGACCAATCGAAAACCTTTCCACTACCGCCATAGCTGTCAACAAAAGTGTCGAGCAGCAAACCTGCACACAAGGTGCTCGCGGCGCGATATTCAAGTTCATATTCTACCAAATCTGCCGCCACCATATCGGGCTTGACCCGTAGCGCTCGAATGAAGGGGCGATTCACTGCTGCCGCAATCGCCGCACACTCGGACGCTGACTCATCGCCATGGAATTGCAGCAAGCTCAATGGCGCTTGCGCGATCACCGCCGCAACTTCATCCTGATTGGCGTTGACAAACAAACCTACTGTACTAATGAAAGGCGGGATTGTTGCGATTAGTTCAGACGCCGTTGCTGATGAAACATGGCGCGGGCTGGCAGCATAAAATACGAGTCCGAGCGCATCAGCGCCAGCGGCAACCGCAGCAGCCACATCTTGCTGACGCGTCAAGCCGCAAACTTTAATGCGTGTCCGACGATTCATACCATTTCTGCCTTGTGCAAAATAATTTCAACCATTAATTTTCAAGCATTAATTTTCAACTATTAATTAAGCGTATTGCGCGAGTTCAAATTTGAAGTGCAAGACCTGACTTGAAGAATACCTGA